>ERZ780149.55-NODE-55-length-147151-cov-30.427027_pt1 | contig 147151 bp, 128 predicted proteins | sample MGYA00511367_ERZ780149 | MGnify/ENA primary metagenome ERZ780149 (study PRJEB29588, sample SAMEA2153852) | human gut metagenome | biome: human gut; feature: human-associated habitat; material: faeces | place: Denmark | collected 2008/2010 ... | reverse complement strand
ACGGACCGCCGAAACCGACGGGCAGATTCATCTGTTCCATCTTGCCGCAGCCGCCTGTCACAAATGAAAGCAAGTGTACGTCATGTGTCAGACCGTCTATCAGACCGAGCGTTTCAAACACGGAACCTGTCAGCACGCTGATCTGTACCGGGCGCCCCAGCTTGCCGTCAACGATCTCGTAAGCAAGGCTGGGGGCTATGGTGAAGATGCTCATGCCGCTTCCGTGGTTGATGGTTTTGATAAAATACCCATTTTTGATCGGGGCGATCAGCTGATCAAAATCAAGATCACCACCCTCAATATATGTGGTCGTCATGCGCACGATCGGCTCGAATGTACAGTCGGTCGCACGTGCATTGCCGGTAAGAGACTCACCGAGTGCGGTGGCAGTCTGTACACTGTGCAGCCGTCCTGCCAGTACGCCGTTTTTGATAAGATAATTCTTGCGTGCGCGGGTTCCCTCGTCGTCATACGGGACATATCCGCAGCCAGAGACGGAGCCACTGTCAACAATAGATAAAATGGGCGAGCCGACGGTTTTGCCGAGCTGCCACTCATCGCGCATTGATTGGTCCGAGAGCATGAAGTCGGATTCGGACTTGTGCCCGAATGATTCATGCGCAAAGACCCCGGCTGCTTCTGGCGAAAGGACGACCGGATATTTTCCGGGTGTGACCGGTACAGAATTGCGCATAAAATACGCCTGCTCCGCAACGGCGGCACGAAGCTCGTCATTCAGTCCTTTCAGCTCGTCAAAGCGGGTCGCACCCTTCTGCCATGAGTCCGTGAACTTCTTTTCACCTTCCGTCATGCTACAGGTGAAGGACAGCCCACAAGTCTGATAATCATACGTGACATCCGCTCCGAAACTGGACTGAAAGCGAAACAGGCTGTTGCGGTCAAGGTATAAGCCTTTGTGTGTGGTGACACAGGAATCCTCCGAGAGCAGTGGCAGATATGACAGCAGAAGCGCCTGTTTTTCCCCGGCGGGAATGTCACGCACGGAGCAGTCGGCAAAGCGGATCGCCGTGTCCCGATTGCGTTCAAAGCGACGGACAACAGGGTCATCGAGGATCTGCGCGTTGGGTGTGGCAGCCGCATAAAGACCGTCAAGCGTATTTTGCAGATGCGCAAGGTCGGTCACGGATGCATAATACCACATCCTGCCGTCATATACCCGCAGAAATGCGCGGCATTCGACGCTGGTCTTCATTTCCTGCAAAATACCGTCTGTATAAGAAATAATGGTCCGGCTGCGGTCCTCGGTGCGGACGTCAGCATAAAAACCTTTTTTGAATTCAATCATAAAAGAAAGCCTCTCCTTCTCTTTGATCAACTATTATATCACGTGAATATTAATAAGTAAACACGTTTTTGTACAGAAACATATGAACAATATTTTATCTTTGAAAACCGTAGGGTTATCCTACGCCTCAACAAACTTGTCCTTTGCCTTCGCTCTATATTTCAATATTTCAATGTTTTTATTATACCATAATCCTCCACTTTTTCAATAACTTGCCGCACTTGTCCAAATGTTTTTTTTGTTTGGGGTTCAAATCCCCGTGGACGCCTGCCCCCTTTTCGGCTTAAAAAGATGCTCCTTTTTGTTCGTCATTGACACAAAAAATATCGTACATTTGTACGATATTTTTTTATGCAAAGACAAGGGTATCTTACGAACGCAATCGGTCGTTTACTTATAAGATTTCTCTTATGATCGATGATAGATTGTTCATACATCACCCAGAAAAAATGATGTTTTCATAAGTGCTGCATTGGCTGATTGTTGTTTTGCGATGCTCATTGTCCCACCGACTATATATCGGCTTCAACTCATTTTGTAATAGTTCGTGTAAATTCCGTTATGCGAGGAGTCTGCATTTTCAATAAACAGTTTGAATTTGTATCCATTAGAATTGGTGTCGAATTCATAGCGAATTTCAAAAATCCAAACCGACCCTTTCGCAAAATAGCCGTTATCCAAAGTTTTGTTTCTGATGTAATAGAACTTATACAATTTGCTCGGATTATCGTCAAAATAGTTGGACAAACCAACCTTTTGTTCAATGATATACCAATTTTCGTTTGTATCCATGCTGTATTTTTCGATTCTAGGTTTTCCGAACGCACCGTCATAATGCGTTTTCAAATACGAAAAATATGTTTCTGCATTCGCATTGAACGTCTCTTCATCCGGACAACCTTGCGAAAACGAATATCCGTCGTTATACCAAGCATCGCTTGTATTCATCTCCCCCGACAGCCCTGTCGGCGCCGTCAATCCTGCAAGCCCTTTTGCCGACAATTCTTCTTCGGTAAACCATTTCGTGTTGTCGTGGAGCGGTTTTGGAGTTTCTCCGCCGCCATCGCCATTTCCGCACGCAACTAAACCGAGGCAGGTTATCGCTAAAAGCACCGCACAAATAATCATTGAGAATCTCTTCTTAAACATAGGATTTATGACCTCCAAAAATGTTATCTTGATATTATTCTTCTTGCCCGTCACTATTTATCGAGCAATTCGTTTATAATTCGCCCACCATAGAACACCTAGAATTCAAGTATTCTTTTAATGAGCATATCATATGATGTTTGAATGCATTTTGCAAGCGTTATGACAAATTATTATGTTGTTTTGGATTACTTTTCATTCCACATTCAATTCTAATGCGGAGCTTTTCTCGATTTTTCTATTGTAGTGAAAATATAGCACTTGGATTTGATATTTAAAGTGTCATTTGGGCACTTACTGATTTATTTTTGTTGAGTTTGGCGCCATTTAGCGCAGTTGAAAAACGGCAATATTGAGACACATAACAAGAAAGGCACGACTTGAAACAAAACCCAACGTACAAGTAGTACGTGATTTTGGAGCAAGCCGTGCCTGACGAAGTTAGGCGCTCAATAGTGCCGTTTGGAAAAATCGCGATAAATAGATGAAGAACAAGAAAGAGCCACACTAACGGCAACCCTAATGTACAAGTAGTACATGAGTTGACGGGAGCGTGGCTCTGCCGCAGTTATTCGCTATTTAGCGCGGTTTTTAGTACATGGAGTCCATTCCTGCCGCCGCCGGATTTACCGCTGCCGGTTCCTTGATGTCGGTGACAAGGCTTTCGGTGGTGAGCAACGTGGACGCGACGGACGCAGCGTTTTGGAGTGCGCTGCGCGTAACTTTGGTCGGATCGAGAATACCTGCCTTGACCATATCGCAATATACTTCACGTTGTGCGTCGAAGCCGTAGTTTGCTTTCTTTGAAGAGATGATGGTGTTTGCAACTATGCCGCCGTCGATACCTGCGTTTGCCGCAATCTGACGAACGGGGGCTTCGAGAGCGCGAATGACGATTTTAGCACCGGTTGCTTCGTCGCCTTCGAGTTTTGCACAAGCCTTCTTCACTGCGGGGATTACGGACAAAAGAGCCGTTCCGCCGCCTGCGACAATACCTTCTTCAACAGCCGCACGAGTTGCGTTGAGAGCGTCTTCGATGCGGAGTTTCTTCTCTTTCATTTCGACTTCGGTTGCAGCGCCGACGCCGATGACTGCTACGCCGCCTGCGAGTTTCGCAACGCGTTCCTGAAGTTTCTCTTTGTCGTAATCGGACGTGGATTCGGCAATCTGAGCACGAATTGACGCAACTCTTGCCGCGATGTCTTCTTGTCTGCCGAAACCGCCGACGATTGTGGTGTTGTCCTTGTCAACGCGCACTGACTTTGCCCTGCCGAGCATATCGAGCGTGACGTCTTTGAGTTCGTATCCGAGATCGCTCGAGATATAAGTGCCACCGGTGAGAATTGCAATATCTTCAAGATACGCCTTTCTTCTGTCGCCGAAACCGGGGGCTTTAACCGCAACGACGTTGAACACGCCTTTGAGCTTGTTGACGATGATTGTCGTGAGCGCTTCGCCTTCGATATCGTCCGAAATGATAAGGAGTTTCAAGCCGTTCTTGAGCACTTGTTCGAGAAGCGGAAGAATTTCCTGAATATTGCTTATCTTCTTATCCGTGATGAGAATGACAGGATTGTCGAGTTCTGCACTCATCTTGTCGGTGTTGGTGACAAGATACGGAGAAACGTAACCGCGATCGAATTGCATGCCTTCCACAACGTTGAGTTCGGTGGTCATTTGCTTGCCTTCTTCGATGGTGATGACGCCGTCTTTGCCGACTTTTTCCATTGCGTCGGAAATGAGTTGACCTATCTTTTCGTCGCTTGCGGAAATCGAAGCAACCTGTGCGATTGCGGTTTTGTCTTCAACGTCCTTGCTGATCTTTTTGAGCTCTTCGACTGCTTGCTCTGTTGCGTACATAATGCCGCGTTTGAGCACCATGGGGTTTGCGCCTGCCGCAACGTTCTTCAAGCCTTCCTTGACGATTGCCTGAGCAAGCACGGACGCTGTTGTCGTGCCGTCGCCTGCGACGTCGTTGGTCTTGGTTGCGACTTCTCTGATGATTTGCGCACCCATATTTTCAAACGGATCTGCAAGAACGACGTCCTTTGCAATGGTCACACCGTCGTTTGTGATGAGCGGCGCACCGTACGGACGGTCAAGCACTACGTTTCTGCCCTTCGGGCCGAGTGTGATTTTAACTGTATTTGCCAATGCGTCGACGCCTGCTTCGAGAGCCTTTCTTGCGTCGTCGCCGTATTTGAATTGCTTTGCCATAATCAAAATCTCCTTATTCTACGATTGCGAGAATGTCTGCCTGACGGACGATTACGACTTCTTCTCCGTCAATTTTGAATTCACTGCCTGCGTACTTGCTGTAAAGCACGGTATCGCCGACTTTGACTTGCATCTTTACGTCCACGCCGTCAACGTTTCCGCCGGGGCCCACCGCAAGCACTTTTGCAAGTTGCGGTTTTTCTTTTGCCGCGCCCGGAAGAACGATTCCGCTCGCGGTCTTTTCGTTCGTTTCGATCGCCTTGATGACGACTTTGTCAAACAACGGTTTTATTGCCATATAACGCCTCCGTATATGTGTTTCTTATTATTGTTTAGCACTCTTCGCGCTTGATTGCTAACAGTTTATACCAACGGTTGCCAATTGTCAATATATTATGCAAGTTTTTTTGAAAAAATTATGCCGATTTTCAAAAGTTGTCGTTGAATATTGTATATTTTTGTGCTAATATCATTTATATAAATTTTATACGCGCACAAGGAGAGAGTATGAACAACTGGGACAAAAGATTTATGGACATGGCGGAACTCGTTTCCACGTGGACTAGTTGCGCAAGACAAGGACGCGCAATCGGCGCGATTATCGTCAAGGACAAACGAATTCTCACCACCGGATACAACGGTGCGCCTGCAGGCATACTCAATTGCCGCGACAAAGGATATTGCATGCGCGATCAGCTTGGCATAAAGAGCGGCACGTGCGCCGAAAAATGCTACGCCGTACATGCAGAGCAAAACGCAATCGTGCAAGCGGCAAAGCTCGGGATTTCGGTTGACGGAGCAACGCTTTATTGCACGCATCAACCCTGCACTATCTGCACGCGCCTTATCATCAACAGCGGCATCGTGCGAGTGGTGTATAAACATCCTTATCCGGACGATTTCTCTATGGAACTTTTCAACGAAGCAGGCATTTCAGTGGAGAAATTTGAAGAATAAAGTTCGGATTGCCTATAAAGGCAAAAATAATACGATAAAAACCACCGAATAGTCCGGTGGTTTTTTACTACAATCATAACCATGCGTGAAACGCAAGGTATGCACCAGCCCTTCAAGGGCATGTTACCCGATCGTGAAAAATATCGATGACTATTGCAATTTTCATGTTTATATTCTCTCCTTATTCGTGCGCAATATTTCTATATTTTCAAATCCCGAAAAAAATCACGCATTTTTTTGTCAATGTGGAATAAATCTTAAAATGTTTTTAAGTTTTAGGTTTGACTTATTCCACTTGCGTGTATTATAATTCACTTATGTAACAAAGGCAAAGATTTGAAATTGATTTTTTGCAGCATAATGAAACTATTTTTCGGTTTTTGTGTATTGTTTTATTAAACACAGAATCGACATACATAGGAGTTAACAATGCAAGAAGAAAAGAAACAGGACAGACGCATCGTCAAGACGAAAAAAGCCATATATCGCGCATTTGCGCAACTTTTGCTCGAAAAAGACATCAACGACATCACCATAAAAGACGTCGCGGACCGCGCCGACATCAACAGAAAGACTTTCTACAACTACTACGGCGGGATTTATGACCTTACAGGCGAAATCGAAAACAAAATCCTTGAAAAATTCGAGAATGCAATAAAAGACTTAGACGTTAACGAACTTCTGCACGACCCCAACGAGTTTTTCAACAAACTCACCGACATCATCAATTCGGACATCGATTTTTACGGACATCTCATGCGCATAGAAAGCAATTCAAGCCTTGTCGTAAAACTTGTCACGTCCATGAAAAACAAATTCAAAGAAATCATCACGCCAAAAACCGCGCTCGATGAACAAACTCTCGACATCGTTCTCGACTATGTCACTTCGGGCATGATGACCGTATATCAACACTGGTTCAATTCAGACCGCTCACAACCCGTGGAATCGATCTCGCGTGCAGTCAGCACTCTCACCTTCCGTGGCATCAACGGATTGCTCGAAACCGCCAAAAGCGCGGAATAATCCGCTCAACAAAAGCACACAAAACCGCATCACTAAAAAACAAATCGACACTTTTGTGCAAACGGTTGACAAAAACATGCAATAACACTATAATATCAATGCTTAAAAGATGACGCAAGTCGTCTTGGCTAAATGTAGCATTAGCCCAGCTGGATAGAGCGTCTGGCTACGGACCAGAAGGTCAGGGGTTCGAATCCCTTATGCTACGCCAAATAAAACGCAAGTTGAATTTTTGACTTGCGTTTTATTTTGCTTTTTTAGGGATTCGAACGGGCGGATGGCAAACAATCCTGTGAATTGTTTGCCCGCCCCAGCGTGATAGCGCAGACCAATAAAAGGCTGTTCGAGGTCGGTCTGTTCGCACTTATGACGTGCGTGCAAACCGCATAGGTCAAGCGGAGCGAATCCCGTCCTTGTTTTTGGTGTCTGCACATCACGCGCCCTGCCCTGCGGTCAGGCTGCACGCGATTGACCTTTGGTAACAATCGCTGATGGACGAATCCCTTATGCTACGCCAAAAACAAATAATTTCTTTGTCTATGATATTTATGGCGACTGGTATCCCAAATTTTGACATCAAAATTTCCTTATTTTGATGTCAAAACGCGGATTTTTCGAGCAGTAGCGAAAAATAACAGCTTTGCTGTTATTTTTGTGCGTGTGTACGACAAAATCTCGTTTTTCGGGCGATTTTCGAGAGTGTGTTGGACGATAAGTACTTTTTTGCGATTGTTATGAAGAGTGTGGTGGATGATAAGCATTGGTTGCTCTGATTAATTTACAAATTCCAAAACGGTTTCATCTTCATTTATGCGGTACACAAACGGAGAATAGGGTTTTGCTATCTTTGTCCAAAGTTCTTTTGCTCCCACATTTTTCTCGTTGTATTTTATTTCCCATTTGCCATGATAGATTGATAAAATCAAATTAACTGCATCGATTGCATAATGATTTCTTCGGTAGGAAGGAAAAATCGTAAACTCTGCTATCGTATAATCCGGATGATGTCCGATAGCGGAGTATGTATTCAACATAACAAAACCGACCATAATTTCATCATCGTAAATGAAAAAGGCTTTTCTCTCCGCATCGGTAAAATACGCATCAAAATATCCGTAATGATAATTTCCTTGTTCGTCCATGTTGTCAGGATAGTACTTTGTCATCTCATACAAATATTTTTGATTTATATTCCATAAAAGTTTGCGTTCTTCCGCTTTAACTTCTTGTAATCTGATCATCTTTATTCCATCGCGTTATTCAAATTTGTCTTTGGTATAATTTTAGCATGTTATGTGGCGTTTTGCAATCATTCACACAGATGCAAAAAAACAATGGTCAATAAGAAAAGACTTATAGACCATCACACTTGGGACAAGGGACGGGACGCCTTCGTCCGCATAAAAAAATAACAGCTCTTGCTGTTATTTTTGTGGTGCGTCCTCAGGGACTCGAACCCTGGACCCACTGATTAAGAGTCAGTTGCTCTACCAACTGAGCTAAGGACGCATATCTCGGCGACAATTACGCTTATTGCGGTCTTCGTCGCTCCTTAGATATGTCGAACGAACCTTTCGGCTCGTTCTCTTTTCGCTTGCGCGTGGAGCGGGAGACGGTGTAGCCATCTTTGATGGCGACCTTGCGGAACGAACCCGCACGGGTCTGCGCATACTGCGCTCTTCACTCCGTGAAGCCGAATCCCGTCAATATGATTTTCATCATTTCTCAAGTCTTCGTCTTCGATTTCTTTTTATGCGCTAATGTGTGGAGCGGGAGACGGGATTCGGACCCGCGACTTTCACCTTGGCAAGGTGACACTCTACCACTGAGTCACTCCCGCAAGCAACGATAACTATACCAAATAAATTGTCAAAATGCAACAATTTTTAGATATAAAAATCAAAAAATCATCGACTTTTTTCAAAAAGTCGTCTGTTTAGGGAGCCTTCGTGAAAAATTTGTGCTTTACATATTGGCAAATTGTGCTATAATAGTGAAGATTTGTGCGGATGTGGTGGAATTGGCAGACACGCAAGATTTAGGTTCTTGTGCGAGAGCGTGCAGGTTCAAGTCCTGTCATCCGCACCAAACAAGAATAAAACGAACCATTGGAGTTCGTTTTTTCTTTATACTGCGATGACGGACTTGCGACAATGCAGATTGCATTGTCGGCAAACTTCGTTTGCAACCTGCCCTGCCATGCAGCTGCCCGCAAGCGAAGAGATATGCAAGCGCAAGGCATTTCGGACATCGAGCGCACAAGTGAATATAAAAGCAAGTATACTTACAGCCGAACTTGAAAAAGGCAGGATATATGCAAGTGATTTCTTGCAGCACATCACAGGCATTATTGACAATAGAGATAAATTGGTAGTAAAATATAATTACAAAAACATAGTAACATTTACTTGACGCATTCGTATATTTAGTTGAATGGGGTTTAAGGAGTAAAAATGAATTTTCTGATCACCGGGATTTTTCTTTGTGCATTTCTTAGTGTTGGGGAATATCTTATTGTTTTGAGATATATGGATCAGTACCTGACATTTAGCGGAAAGAGAAAGAAAAGAATTAGATTATTCTTAAAGAATAACAAGCAACATGAATTGCGGTATAGAGAGACATATCTAATAACATATACTTGTAAAATTGTTACGTTTACGTTATTATTTGTACTGGTAATAATTCAACTTGTCGTGTATTTTGTTGTTGATAAAGAGAATGGAATTAGAGTTGCAGCTGATGTGTCGATTTTTATAATGTGTATGAATGGACTAGTTTGTTCAGTTCTTGATGAGAAGTACAAAAGAAAAAGTAAAAAATGGTTGCTTGCTCATCATGAAGAAGCGACAAAACAAAAATCTTCTGAAGATCAAACAGAATAATGACCGCCTCATTAAAGAAATCAGCGATATATAATATTATTATAGGCAGTATTTCATCGCTTGAAATTTCAGTGTATCAAGCCTTGCTGTTTGCATAAAAGGAGATTGTATGAATTGGTTGGAAATAGTTGCATATGTGTCTTTTGCTATAGGAGTTGTATATACCATTTTTGTTGGATTGCGCACGGCAAAGCATTTTGTGACAATAAAAAAAGAAGACGCTTCAAAAACTATTAGACAGCCAAAAGCATACCTTTATGTCGGTTTGGCTGTAACTGCAGGGATGTTGTTAATTGTGACGCTTGCGGTTTTTGTTCCTTCCATATCTAGTAACACCAAAGAAGAGAGATTGTCATACTCAATTTTATTTATGGCAATTGAAGTCGCATGTGGACTTATTAATATATATTCGATAAATTGGAAAGTCGTTGTTGATTCAGATTGTTTCTATTTTACAAACATGTTTGGAAAACAAAGACGATTCGGATATGATGAGGTGGTTGTCAAAGATACAGGTCCGGCTTGCAAAGTTTATAAGGACAGAAAATACGTTCTTGGAATCAGCCGTTTGCAAGATAATTGCGACGCTTTGGAAGATGCGAAATTTTTGTTTGATATCAGAGCAAAGAATGACGAAAATTCGCAGTAACTGAGCTATCAATGATATAAGACAATGCATATACTGCCCTGTCGCAGTGCAGATTTCAGAAAGGAGCTTATCATGCATAAAAAGATGGATCGTAAGCAAAAGATCATTTTTTTTACGAAATTGATATTAACCGTTATCTACATAGCCGGTTTAAGCATTGCCATATATAAGCAGGTTGAAGTTAAGACTATCGATGAGATTGTACTCGTTTCTTTTATAACCTCAATAGCATTGTTTATATTTCATATCTTGATATGGATCGCTCCAAAAAAGTGTTATGATTTCTTATGGAAATTGTACCTGTTATTTCCGCCGGAATATACTCTTGATTACAATACGGGCTTGAGTAAGAGCGGTAATGTGGGTTTAGGTTTTCTAATCACAGCAATAATATTCATTGTCATAGCAATATTGCTCCTTTTCTTGGTGTTATAATAAGCGCTGTGCACATTTTATAAAAAAGTATTAGGGAGATTAAACTAATATGGCAGAATATGATGATAAAGTTTTTGCAAGATTGATTGACATCGCTAATCGACATAGCGACTGCTTAAACGACTATGATGAAATTGTTTCAGTTTGTCCCAAAAGGCTTATGAGTCGTGGAATTGCTTTATATGGTATGTTCTATCCTGATATGGAAATAAGCAAATACTTCCTTTACAAAGGAAAACTTACCAAAAGAGAAAAATCTAAAAATTACGCATATTATTTTGACGAAGAAGATAAGTTGCGTCTCACCGAAAGATATGGCGATCATAAAGACGGACTAGAAAATCTTCTCAACTTAATTTTCTTTTACTATTATGAAAACACGACTGAAATAGTTTGGTATAACACAACCGATAAACATATTACTATAACTGGTTATATTGATTATAATAATGGAAAAATTTCAAAATATGTTGAGACAGATAACATCTCTCGAGTAATAGAATCAAACAAAAGAGTTGGTTCTTATAGAGAATTCCAATTCGATGTAGATCCTGAATATGTGATTGGCAGAAACTATATATTATTCAGAGACGGTAGCGTTATGGAAACTGCTCCAAAAATGAAAAAACAATAATTGATATTCTCAAAAAATAACGGCGTAGATCAAAAGACCTGCGCCGTTATTTTATATTAACTTTCTTATTCTTTCGTCAAAGACGGCAACACCGCGTATGAATACGATGCAAACGGCAACGTGTGGCAAATTGTTGTTGAATGTATGCGTATGTTGTGGTATGATTTATAAAAAAATGATTGGATAAGAATATGAATGCGGAATTTCGGATAAACGGAAAGGAAATTGAGACCGAGCGTTTGGTGTTGCGGGCGTTCAGACAGTCGGATTTGGAAGACTTTTTTGAATACGCGTCGGTGGACGGCGTGGGCGAAATGGCGGGATGGCAACATCACGAAAATCGCGCGGTGACGCAAAAGGTGCTTGACGATTTCATCCTTGGTGACAAGACTTTTGCCTTGGTTGAAAAGAAAAGCGGCAAGGTGATCGGCTCGCTTGGCGTTGAAAAATACAACCTTGAAGATCGGCTGAGCGAATTTGACGGCTATAGCGGCAGAGAGCTTGGATACGTGCTTGGCAAGTCGCACTGGGGCATGGGATTGATGCCCGAAGCCGTGCAAGCGGTGATAGCCTATTTGTTTGACGAATGCGATCTTGACTTTTTGACTTGCGGATATTATGCGTTCAATCGTCAATCCGCGCGCGTGCAAGAAAAGTGCGGCTTTCTCCCCTATCGTTCGCTTGTGTTCGACACGAAAATGGGCACAAAAGAGCCGGGCGTGCTGAATCTGCTTGTGAACGGTGCAAAGAACATAACATTTGAGTTTTCGAATCCCGAAACGCTGTTGTGGCAAGACGGCAATTTGCAAGGGCAAATTGGCGCAAACCGTTGAAAGACACGTCAAAATGTGGTAGTATATAAAAAATGAATATGAAAATACGGTTTGAAAAGTTGTAAACTGAGTAGATTTAGACATCGGGTTCTATTCCCGAGCAACCGCCATTGCCGTGTTTGACTTATTGCGAAACGATAATAGTATCGTCGTATTCTAAACTCTTCAACTGTTTTGTTTAGTCGCAGAAATGCCACGGAACAACGGCGATAGTTTAATCTCTTTGCAATACGTCAAACAGCAAGTCTTCCGTATTTTTGGTTATCGTTATGGCAGGAGCGAACCGTTTTGGCGTTGGCTTGTGCTATACGAAAAAGACGGTTGTGCGCTCTATGAGCGCATTTTTTGTTGCAAAAGATAACCTTTTTGGGCGGTACGAGAAAAAAAATCGCGGTTTTATCCGCAAAAATACCGCCAAGGAGAAAAACAATGAAAAAACGCATTATAGCTATTGTATGCACACTCTTGGTCGCAGTCCTGCTCTTCACGCTCGCAGCGTGCGGAGAAGAGACGAAACCGACCTTCACACTGACAATCGACTTAGACGGCGATGTCACCGTCGCAACCGTCGTGGAAGGCGAGAATTATACTTTGCCTACACCTGCCGAACGCGAAGGTTACGTGTTTGTGGGTTGGTATGACGGAGATACACTTCTCGATAACACTTTTACCCCCACAAAAGATATGTCAATCGTTGGCAAGTGGGAAAGACATGACGCGCTTGCAAACGAGCTGAAAGAATCGCTCAAAGCGTATCTTCAAACGGACACTTTCTCAAAGTCTGTGAAAGACGCAAGAACAACGCAAGCAAGAGTGCCACTGCTCTACCTTCGCTACGTCAAAGGCGATTTCTACACCAATGAAGTGGTGTTGCAATTCAAAAAATATCTCAACATGATTGACGGCGTCATCGAAGACGGCAAGATCAAGGACAGCCTTTTTGCCACTTCGAGCGCAAGCACGCAAGGCTGGTACGGCATGCTCGACTTCCTTTACAGCTGGAGTGCGATAGCCAACCAATACCAACAATGGTGCACAGAGACGGGCACCACCGACACATCGTATTGGCTCTATTTCGTCGCGGTGAAAGAATATTTGAACACACTTGACACATATCTTGCCGCAAGCCAAACGGAATATACGTTCAAGGGCAAAACGGTGACGCAAGCCAACTTGTATTATACGGGTTACAACGCACTCAACAACATCGCAAACGCAAGCTCTCGCCTTAGCTATGACGATTTTGTGGAACTTCTTGCACTCGTGGCAAAAGCAACCGGCAACACCGACGGACATGCGACTTTCCTTGCCGAATACAAGAAAATCGATTTTACGACCATTGACGCCGCGTCAGACAAAAATACGCAATACGGCAAAATCAAGCCTACGATTATGGCTCTTTGGAAGAGTTGCTTGCCCGTAACTCAGGTTGCATTCGGATATTCTGCAATCAACGTGTCCGTTATCACGGCATACAATCTCGGTTTCGACCTTGAAACCACTGTTCCGTACTGCTCTAACTATATGCTTTCTTACTATGAAAAGGACGACGAAGGCAACTTCAAAAAGAACGGCGGCACTCCCAACTGGGTCGGTTTTTCCGGAAGACCGCTCGCAGGTTCCGTTTTCCGCACCAACGAAAAATACGACGTGAAGTTTGAAAAAACCATGCAAGGATACTTCCCCTTCACCGACGGCTGGAATCAACCGCTCGATGAAATGATAAACATGGACAGACTTTGCAACTACTACAACCACACACTCACCACAAACGCAAACGTCGATCCGAGATACGGTCTTCTGTACGGATTTATGAACGGAATCGATATGGAGCACTACGTAAAAGAAGTGTATCACTCTCAAGTCTGCACGGGCGAAGATTGCAAATACCATATTGACGAACAAGACGGACAAGTTTACAATATAGTCACCATGTGGAGAGAAACTCTCAAAAAGGACGAAAACGGCAAATACGTCATCTCAAACAACGTTGACATGGCAGTCGCGATTGCGTATATCGCACACGTGTACGGAGTCGAAGCCCCCACTCCGCTCGGACTTTACAATGCGGCGCAAGCCTGCATAGACCTTGGTCTTTGATCAAAACAACGACAAAATAATATAACAAACATAGCCGTTTAGATTGCCGAAAACTTCGGTTTTAGGCAATCGGCGGCAAGGTGTGATATGAACTCGAAAATCCTGAAAATCTTCACCGTGTTCGTGCTGCTTTTTACGCTCGTGGGGCTGTTGTGCGCCTGCGACAAGGTGTGGGGCAACGACAAAACGACGGACGATCCCGGCTATCACGTCATTGACGGCAAAAGGCTTTCTTTCACCCTTGAATTTCGCGATATCGGTTCCGGCACGGAAATAAGCGACGGAGACAATTTCGCGCACTCCACTCTTGACGGAAAGTTGATAAAATCATGGCAAATCGATTGCTACGGCAACACCGTGTATGAGTCTATCGTCAAATTCTTTGAAGATAAGGACGAAAAAATCACTTTCAGACTCTCGCAACATCGCTTCTATATGTTCCACGATTTGACACTCGAAGACGGCACGACGTACAATCTCGAAACCGTATACATCGCCGCCGACGGTAAATATGCCATGTGCGCCAATTTTCAGACGCTTTTCGGCGAAGACGGCACGGCGGGAACGGTTGACGATTTGCAGGTTTTGGTGTTAGTATATAAAGGATGGCTGTATTAAGGCAGGTTGAAAATAGTATGAAAAAAGAAATTTCGTTTTCCAAAATCGAAAGGCTCGCAAAGACAGGCGGCATACAGGGCTGGACGGCTATGTTTGCGCTGTTGGCAATTATGTGCCTTGACCAATTCGTGTTGGAGATCCCGTTTGAAAACGTGGTGTTCCCCATTCTCGTGGTGTGCGCCGCGTGCATGAGCCCGGCAAAGAACGCCGTGCTTGTCATCACCTATTCGGTGATCTTCGAGATGAGTTGCATCGGTTGGTTTCCGAGCGAACTTCCCCGCGTTCAACTTTGGCTGTTTGAAGTGATAATCGGCTATTTCATGCCGCTTGCGTGCTACAAAGCATTCAACAGAAAACACGAAGATATGAGCGTCATCTCCTACGCCGCACTCGCCGCAATGGGCGAAATTCTCTACTTCTGGGTGTCTGTTGTGGCAACCGCGCTCATTAGGGGTTGGGACTTCGGCGCATACTTTGCAAGCGACATTCCGTTTGAAATCGCAGGCGCATTCGCAACGTTTGCATGCGCGCTCCCCGTGGCTTTCATCTACAAGCTCACAACCAAGGAAATCACTCTTTCAAGAGTCGGCAAAACGCTCCGTCCCCTTCTCGACCGCAAAGCCATGGCGATTTAACCTTGTATCGCTCAACAACGCAAATCACACAAAAAAGTCCGCATCTGCGGACTTTTTATTTTGCAAAAACGCTATTCTAAATCAATATTTTTCCTAAACTTGCACTTCGGATAGTTTGTGCAACCATAAAACTGTCCGTACTTTCCTTCTCTCAAAACAAGTTTTCCGCCACAATTCGGACAAACGCCGTTTTCAAGCATCCAATGCTTTATTTTTACGTTTTGCTCGTGTTGTTCATCACTCATTTTGCTTCTGCTCTTTTCAATCTTATACGCAACATTCAATGCCTGACTGTCCGAAAACACTTCTTCACCGCTATTGAGCTTTCCGGTCAACTCTTCAAGCGATATTACGTCATCCGCTCGCACTTTTCTTATGTCAGACTTGACAAAAACGACCAATGATTTTATCGGAGTGTTTGGCGGCAAAACTTTCTTCAACGCACATACGTGGGTTTTGTTTTGCATAATCGGATTATAAAAAGTTTTTATTTCACTATGCTTGTACTGTTTCCATTCTCTTTGATCACGCAAACCATAAATCGCGCCGGTGAAACACTTTGTTTCAATCACAAAAACACCGTGTTTGTTCACGACAATTTCGTCTATTTGATGCGATAAAGTGCCTTCTTCGATTATAAAATCGAAAAACGTATAACAACCAAATCGCGACTCGCCTATTGTTCTATTGACAAGATACTCTCCGCATTTTCCGACGTCTTCAAAATTCCCAAATCCACAACGCCAATGCGGATTGTATCCAAAACGCATGGCTATCTCACACTCTTTTTTGTTTGCAAGCACCTTTTTCGCAATAAAATAGGCAATTATAATCACCGCCGCTTGCACTCCGAAAAACAATATCAAAACTCTGTCTACGCTCATATTGTCCCCATTTCACTCCTTAAAAGCGGCGATCTCGGATTTGGACGGCATGGCGGTCATAGAGCCGTTGCGGGAGATTTGGATGGCGCATGCGCGGGATGCAAAATCGAGAGCGTACGACATGTCCGTCAAGTCAAGTCCCACCGTCTTTTGCGACAAAAGATAGAGTATCGAGCCGATAAAACAATCCCCTGCTCCCGTGGTGTTGACAACGTGTGTTTTGTACGCTTTTTGCGTGATTTTTGCAAGACTTCTGTCATAGCACACCGCGCCGTCCGCGCCCTTGGTGACGATCAATATTTTGCAATCGAGCGCGTTAGACATCAGGTTTTTCGCTTTTTCGTCTTCACTATTGCCTTGCGCCAACAAGTCAAGCTCTTCGCTTGACACCTTCACGATATCGGCACGCGGCAAAAACTCTTTTATTGCATTGACACAATCTTCAACGCTGTCCCAAAGGTCTGCCCTGACATTGACGTCAAAAGAAACGAGCGCGCCGCTTTGCCGTGCAAGCGCAATGGCTTTTTCGTGCGCGAGTTTCGATTGCCCCATAAGCCCAAGCGAGCAAAAATGCAAAATATCGCCTGCCTTGAAATCGTCTTTCACGTCATCGGCGGTCAAATTCAAATCCGCCGTATTCTCTCTTTCAAAACGAAATTTTCTATCGCCGTTCTCATCTATATCGACAAATGCCAATGCGGTTTTAAGAGATTTGTCAAACACGATATATCGAGTATCTATCCCTGCGGATTTGATTTGGTCATACAAAAAATCGGCATAGCTGTCACCGCCGAGTTTGCCAAGATACGCCGCATCCGAGCCAAGACGAGCCACGCATGCGCAAACGTTGCAAGGCGCACCGCCCGCATTTGGAATATATCCGCCGTTTTTTGACGGCATCATATCAACAAGGCATTCGCCTATACACACGACTTTTGTCATAAAAACACTCCTTTGTGACTTCATTATACAACCTTTTGGGCATTTTTCAAGGCAAATCTCTTTTGAGTGCACATTCGGCGCACAATTTTGCCCAAAAACCGCAAAAATCGCTGTTTATTCTCTTGCGTGCATACGCGCAACGTTTGTCTGTGTGCATTAAAAATTTTTAATTTTTAATAAAAATATTTTCAACACGTTGCATTATTGCCGCCTGTTGAATTATACTATATTTAGAAAATAAAAAAGTTTCATATAAGGAGCAAATCATGGCAAACAAATCAAACGTTTCTATCAAATTCAGCGGCAATGCTGTGACGACGGGCGTTGCACTCGTGATTATCGGCGTGTTGTTCTGCATTTTGCAAGGAGCTGCCGTTCAGGCACTCATCACAACTTTGGGTGTGCTTTTCATTCTCATGGGCGCAATCGACCTTATGCACAAAAACTGGGTTGTCGGCGCAATAGAACTTGCAGTGGGCATAGTGGTCATCGTATGCACATGGCTTATTCTCGAAATCACGCTTCTCATCATCGGCATCGTGCTTATCTTGTACGCAATCTATCTAATTGCAACCACGGCGTCGAGATTTAAGAGCGCAAGCACTTTCGGCAAAATCGCAATCATTCTCGTGCCCGTTCTCTTCATTGTGTTCGGCGCATTGCTTATCGCTTGCTACTGGGGAATCCTTGACGAACTTCTCATCACAATCGGCGCGCTTGCAATCGCATGCGGTTCGTTGCTTATAATAAGAAGCGAATTGAAAATCTAAAAATTGACAGACAAAAAAGGTCTTCCGACGGGAAGACCTTTTTTATACTCTTTTTTCGATAATGCGTTTTAAAAACGCCTGATTTTAATCTTTTTTCTCTTCTTTCTCGTCAAGCGAATCGAATTTGAGATACGCTTCTTTGAGAATTTCCGCACACTTCTCCACTCCGAAAGCAGACGTGTTGAGCGAGATATGATAGTTTTCGCTTGCGCCCCACTCCGAGTCCGTGTAATAGCGATAGTGTCTTGCGCGCATACGGTCGTTCTCCTTGATGAGCCGCTCGGCTTTCCTTTGATCGTCGGTACGGCGGAAGACGTTGATGACTCTGTCCACTCTTGAAGGCATATCGGCATAGATGAAGACGTTCATGCATCTGACCTTATCTTTAAGCACGTAGTCGGCGCAACGACCTACAATTACGCATGCGCCCTTTTGGGCTATATCCTCAATCGCCTCGGTTTCGCTTGCGTATATACGCGACTCGAAGTTTTCAAAACTGTTGATAAGGCTTCCGCCCCACACCGACGGCGTGAACGACACGGAAGCGAGTCCTTTCATTTTCTGTTCGTTTTCTTTGATGAAATCTTGCGCAAAGCCCGAGTTTTCGCTTGCCATTGCGATGATTTCTTTGTCGTAAAACGGAATACCAAGCGAATCGGCAAGCAATCTGCCGACAAATCTTCCGCCACTTCCGTATTGTCTTGATATGGTGATAACCGTGTTCATAATTATCTCCTTTTCGCTTGCGGCTCTCTTGCGATCGTAAAGCCCGCTTGAAAGCTGTGTTTTTTATATATTATATTATCCGCCGAAAAAGCCGATTCGTCAATACTCAATTTGGAAAAATGCATATTCTCGCCGCTTTCTCAGCCGATTTTGCTCTCGCTGTCATCCAATGTCGCATCGCCAAAACCGCTCTCGTCATCGCATATCGCCCATTCATCGGCAATTGTTTCACCGCCGTTTTGGTCGGGCAACGCATTGATTTTCTTCTTCACCGCCTGCTGCAAAAACACAAAGGCGAATATGCAAGTCAACGCTTCGGCAATGAAAAACGTCCACCACACGATGTCTATCACGTCATCCGAAAGCGTAAACAAATACGCTGTGGGAAAAACAAACACAACAAGTCTGAGGAAGGATAATATCAGCGGTTTTGCCGCATAGCCGAGCGCTTGCAACACGCCCTGCACCGCAACGACGTATCCCATAAACACAAAACTTGCCGCGCCGATTCTCGTTGCCGTTTCACAAACGGAAATGAGCTCTTCGCTTGCGCCGCCCGACAACGCAAAAAGTTTTGAAAGCGGATTTGCGATACACTCAAAAAGCACCGCAATGAACAGCGTGACTATCAACGTGTCGGTTATGCCGTACTTGACGCACTCTTTGGCGCGTTTTTTGTCCTGCATGCCGAAGTTGAAGGACAATATCGTGATGATCGTGTTTGACAGCCCAAACGCCGAAAACAACGCTATCTGCTGAATTTTGTAATATATGCCGAACGAGCCGACGAGTATACTTGTGTTTGCCTTTGCCATGCCGAGAATCGCGTTCATGCCCGCCATCATAACCGACAATAACGCCTGCATAATCGCCGCCGACACGCCGATTGCGTAAATGTTTTTGATGATGATTCCGTTTGGCTTGATATATTTCGGATTGCCGCTGATTTCCTTGTTGGCAAAATAATGGAATCCGATTGCGATAAACAGCGACACGAATTGTCCGATTATGGTTGCCCACGCCGCGCCTGCAACGCCCATCGAACAGGGGAAAATAAACACGTAATCGAGCACGATATTCACAACCGCACCAGACACTTGCGCTATCGTCGAAAACATGGTTTTGCCCGTCGCCTGCAAAAATCGCTCGTATACGGTGAACCCGATCGAACCAAGCGAAAGACAGCAACAGATTTTGAGATACGTTGCACCCATGGCAACGACTTGCGCGTCTTTTGTGAACAAGGATATAAACCACTTTGTCGCAAACAAGCCGAAGATCAAAAACACGGCGTATATCACAAGTGCAAGGAAAATTCCGTTGCCTGCGACTTTGCTTGCCCGTTCTTTGTCCTTTTCGCCTAGGCTTTTAGACAAACAAGCGTTGATGCCTATGCCTGTGCCGACTCCGATTGCAATCATCATGATTTGCACGGGAAACGCGAGCGTCAACGCCTGATTGGCAATAACGCCGCTGTCTTGCATATTGGCAACGAATATGCTGTCCACAACGTTGTAAAGCGCTTGAAGCACCATTGACACGATCATGGGCAATCCCATAGCCCAAAACAGTTTTTTCAGCGGCTTGGTTGCCATTTTGTTTTGATTTTTCTCTTCCATACTCTCCTTTTCTTGCCGCGGCACAAAAAAAAATCGCGTCGCATGGCAAACCACTACAATCCGGATTTACGCAACTATGCAACACGATTTTCGTTCAATTTTTTTTATATGCCATATTCTAACACATATTCTTGGCTTCGTGTAAGCGATTTTACACAAAAAAAATGCAAGTTTTCGCAAGTTTTTCGCACGCGTTGACATTTACTTTGCAAAAACCTATAATGCACGTATAACATTCGCGCACGCTCGCGCGGTAAGGCGGTCTTTATGCCATTCTCCGTATATCTCAAAAAAGGCGAAGAAAAACGTATTTTGCAAGGTCACAGTTGGGTGTATGCCAACGAAGTCGCGCGCATAGAAGGCAAGGACAAAAACGGCTCTCTTGCAAGCGTATTCACTCACGACGGTCGTTTTGTGGGCAAAGGGTATATCAACCATTTGTCAAAAATTCTCGTGCGCATTTTCATACGCGATCAACAGACGCAAGACGATGCCGATTTTTATCTTTCTCGCATCTCTCAAGCGGTGGATATGCGCAAAAATCTCGGTTTTGACAACTCCTATCGCGCCGTTTTTGCCGAGGCGGACGGCTTGCCCGCTCTCATTGTTGACAAATACGCAGACTATCTCGTGTGTCAATTCCTTTCCCTTGGCATAGACAAACAAAAAGACGTCATCGTCAAGTGCCTTGTCGATCTGTTCTCCCCCAAAGGCATATACGAGCGCAGCGACTCCCCTGTGCGCCAAAAAGAAGGCTTGCAAGAAGTCACGGGCACTTTGTTCGGCGAAGTGCCGGAGCGCATTGTAATCACCGAAAACGGCGTCAAAATGGCAGTTGACGTACGTGGCGGACAAAAGACCGGTTACTTCCTTGACCAAAAGGAAAACCGACTTGCCGCAAGACGATACGCAAAAGACCAAGACGTGCTCGATTGTTTCTGCAACAGCGGCGGTTTTTCCATGAACTGCGCGCCCGTTGCAAAGTCCGTGACCGCCGTTGACATCTCTCAAACCGCTCTCGACAACGTGCTTGAAAACGTGGTTCTAAACGGATACACCAACGTGACCACCCTGTGCGCCGACGTGTTCGATCAGTTGCGCCGTTACAAAGCAGACGGAGAAAAATTCGGGCTTGTCATTCTCGATCCGCCCGCCTTTTGCAAGAGCGCAAGCGAAGTCAAGGACGCATACCGCGGGTACAAGGACATCAACGTGCTGGGCATGAAACTCACAAAAAGCGGCGGCTATCTCATCTCGTCGTCTTGCTCTCACTATATGACTTTTCCGCTGTTTGAAAAAATGCTCGTGGAAGCGGCAAAAGAAAGCGGCAGAATCGTCAGATGCGTGGAAGTCAAATCTCAATCACCCGACCACCCGTCCCTGCTCTGCGCCGAAGAAACCCAATATCTCAAATTTTTCGTCATGCAAGTGCTGTAATCGCACATCAACTCAAAAGGATATTAAACATGCTTTTCAATTGTTGCATGATAAGATTTTAAGTGCGCTGTTTCTTTGCGCACTTCTTTTATTTCACATAATAGTGCTTGATTGAATAATAAAAAAGAAAAAATATGTTTATTGTTTCCTTACGTTATCTGACGTACTTTTTTCCTTACTATCTAGTATACTTGATATTTTAGCAATATAAAAAGGTTGATTTTTGAAGTATTTGTTTCTATAGTGTTCCTTTAATAAACCAACCACTGAAACATTTATGCCGCATAAGATCGCTGTCGCTATCAAAATACACTTATCTATCATTTTATTCTGAAGGCAAAAATGTACCGATATGATAATTATAATTAATGAAATTGATAATGCGTATGTTATACAACAACATATAAATGCCGGCAAATACGTTCCTTCATTCGGTTGTTCTATAGATGGTCCGAAAGCAGATTCGTTTTTACGATCTGATGGAAACCAAAGAGGAATTCCTTTTGTTTTTACTTTCTTTTTCATGCTATAATTAAGAAACCCATCCATTGCCATAATTAGAACGAACGCAAAAACAAGAAAGAAGAATACGACACCACAACCGACTATACAAATCATACCCACCTCAAAATCTAAATTGCATCATATTAACGAGTTCTAAATCCGCAACTTATCCACAAATCCATTTTACAACAAATCCCATACACTGTCAATATTGCCCATGCATTCGCACGAATAAATGGCACGACTGTTAGCAACAAATTCGTGCTTAAATGCAAATCGCAAACCTAACGAAAGGAGCGAGCCCAAACGGTCTCGCTCCTTTCATAAAAATAGGGGATTAACGCCCGATAAATCGGGCAGGGAGATTGGCTTTATTGTCTGTCAACGTTGTCGTCCACTCTTTGATCGTCAAAGTCGTTTCTAAATGCTGACGCCGCTTTGCCGAACCAATTCTTTGCGAAATTCTTGACGCGGAGAGCGACTATCCAGTCGCCGAGCATCGAAAGGCCGCGGATGAAAAGGAATATACCGACAAGAACCGTAAGCGATATCGCACTGCTGATCGGGTCGAACAACGCCACGAAACCGAAGATGATTTCGATGATTGCAAAGATGAGAAGCACCCACCAATTTGACACATTAAATTTGCCCGCTTGGATTGCAAGCACAAGTTCGCTTATGCCTTCATAGATAAACCACATCGCAAAAACGATGGGAAGGATTGCCTCCACCACGTTGACGTTTGCAAGGAAGAATATGCCGAGAAGAGTTGTTATGATGCCGTCCGCAAGGAACATTCCGCCCCCGACGATTCCCACCGAAGTGAAAAACATCACAAGCTCGACAATACCCATGCAAAGCACAAGCGCGCCGACTATATACGAGAAAACTCTTATAGACGTGCCGACGGGAAGCGCAAAACACACGATGCCTGCCACTATCATGAGTATACTTGCTACAAACCACATAATTGTCGTTGATTTTTTCATACTTTCACTACTCCTTGTTTGCAGTTGAAAATTATAGACCGAAATCGCAAGTTGTCAAGGAAAAATCTTGCCATTTTTTAATGTTATACATTAAATTGTAAAATTGTTTCCTTTTTCTTATTTTGTGGACAAATAGCGATTATCATACTGTTTGTATGAAAAATGCAGCATTTTCTTTTTATTCTTGAACCGCCGCTTCGCGTTTTATCTCTTTTTCGGGTGCGTCGTTTTTGACGTGCACGTCGAGTTGATTGAACGGGATAGATATGCCGTTTGTGTCAAACGCGGTCTTCACGCTTTCAAGCAAATCGTAGTTGACCGTCCAGTAATCTCCGTTCTTGCACCACACTTTTGTCACGATGTCTATGCTGCTTGCGGATTGTGCCGCGACTCTGATTTGCGCCGCAGGTTCTTTGAGAATGAGTTCGTGTGCGTCGCATACGTCCTTAATTATGCCTTTTGCCTTTTCAAAATCGTCGGAATAAGATATCGAGAAAGTGAGATCCACCCTGCGCAAATCTTTTTCGGAATAGTTGACGACTTCCGCAGTCGAAAGTTTTCCGTTGGGCAAATACACGACTTTGTTGTCCGTGGTGCGAAGTCTTGTGTGGCAGATACGAATGTCTTCAACCGTTCCGCTGTAGCCGCACGCTTCGATATAATCGTCGTCTTTGAATGGACGAGTGATGAGAATCATAATGCCGCCTGCAAAGTTTGAGAGCGTGCCGTTTATTGCAAGTCCGACGCCGACTCCGAGAGACGCGAGCAATGCCGTGATACCGCTCGTATCGATGCCGAGATAGCCGATGAGACACACGACGACAAGCACTTTAAGCCCAACTTTCACCACGTAACTCAACGTCTTGTAAATCGTCTTGTCTATCTTTTTGTTTTCCTCAACCTTTTTATCGGCACGTTTTGCGATTTTCTTGCTCAAAAAGTTGATGAACGAGAACGTGACTATCATAATCACGATTGAAATAAGCACCTTAATTCCGGTGTTTGTGAGCCAGTTTTGTACGGTTTCCCACGTTTGTTGCCAATCCATAAATTTGTCTCCTGTAAAATGATTGCCTTGTTTGCCCCGCCCGATACAAATCGTGCCGAGCGAAGAGCAATTATACTTGCCAAACACGCAAAAATCAAGTTATACGAGCATATATTCCTGCTTGTAACGTGCGTTTTTCATTATAGGCGTATTTTTGAATATCCATTCCGAAAATTTGTTTGACATAACGCAAAATTCGTGTATAATAGTATGGTAAGTTTCATTTCAAGGAGGTGAAAAAGATGTCTACAGTAAGAGTTGGCGAAAACGAAAGTTTGGACAACGCCATCCGTCGTTTCAAGAGAAAATGCGCACGTGACGGCATCATCGGCGACCTTCGTAAGAAAGAGGCTTATGAAAAACCCAGCGTAAAACGCAAAAAGAAAGCAGAAGCAGCTCGCAAGAGAATGTACAAAGCGTAATCAAAAACATTCGTGCGATTCTGTCGCACGAAGTATGGAGGCATGGCTCAGTTGGTTAGAGCACACGGTTCACATCCGTGAGGTCACAGGTTCGAGTCCTGTTGCCTCCACCAACATCAAAACCCTACTAAACAGTAGGGTTTTTCTTTTGCTGTTGGTGTCGACAACAGGCTCGAAGGTGCGTTCCGCACCGCACACATTGTGTGCCCTGTGCCCTTCGGTCACACTGCACGCTCCGCTCTCAAATGCCAGCATTTCCGCTCCGCTGATGAGCGAGTCCTGCCCATCAACCACACGCAACCTGAAAGACTTTTCAGGTTGTTTTTTGTTTCTCGCTCGATTGTGCTTGCACAAAGCATAGCGGGAAACAAAAGACAAGATAATGCGCAGCATTTGCGTGTGGTACGAGATCCATTCGGAGAAACAGGACGGTCGTTTGCAAAGCAAACGACTTGAACTGTTGCCTTTTCTCTTATGTCCGTTTTGGCAACAAAACTCGAATGTGCGTCCCGCACCGCGCACGGCGTGCGCCCTGTGACCACGGTCACACTGCACGCCACACTGCCTTGTGCTCCGTCTTTCATACGCTCTTTTACGGACTAAATGATATTGACAAGAAAAAACCTTTATATTATACTAAAAACAAATCTAGCGGGAGTATTTTTAGCACATTCTAAAAACGAAACATACCATGACAAAAAAATTTTGGACTTATTTGGAAACTGACAGATACAATATCGGTCTGACTAATAAAACAACTTATATTTTCGATAAAAACGGAAACGAAAAAGCAAAATTTTCAGATTTAAATTTCGCAAATAAAGGATGCGTTTCACCAGATAAAAATACGCTTGTCGTCAAAAGCACAGACGGACGTATTGCTATATATTCGCTTGACAACTTAAATCTTGTAAAAAAATTCCGATTCTCGAAAGTAGCGGATTCTCAAGACGACAATTTTATTTTTTCTTCGGACGGGAAATACCTGCTTAACATTGAAAGACACGGAACTTCTTTAGACTCAGCCTTATCAATATACGACACTAACGATTTTTCTTTGATATGCAGGCTGTTTGAAAACGATACCGAACACGAGCTTTCCGTGATTGAATACGACAAAGATACCGACGATTATTATGTTCTCGGGTGTTCCATAGCCCCACTCGACAAACAAATCGATAAATGTTTCGTTGCTAAATTGATAAATCGTCAGTTAGAAGAAATACGATATGTAGATAATTTTACGTTCATGTTTTATACAGTCGCAAAACAAGTCGAATTCGCCGGATTCACCGAAGAATCGTATCGATGGTTATTCTTGTTTTGCACAAATTCATTATCCGAATTAAAAAAAATGAATCTTTCTCTTTCTAATTTGTGGAGACAAAGCATTTAAATCTAGATATACAATAAAAACCCACCAGCTTAGCTGGTGGTTTTTAATTTGAGAGTATAACCCTCTGCTATTAGCATAGCGAAATCACTTATCCTTAGTCCGCCTCGTGTATTTCAACGTCTTTCCATTCACACAACTGCCTTAGAATTGCACCTATCTCCTCACGCTTTTCTCCGTAAAATACTTTTCGTCTATACTTGGGGGCTAACACTATATGATATTTGCAATTCCAAGTCGTGTGTGATAAACTATCCGTGTCATTCATTTGACATTCATCCTTGCTTTATGTGTGTTAGTTTTGCGGACTACATACACATCCTAGCACTGGAGAAATTTTTTTGTTCACCGCTAAAGCTCTACTGAACCACCGGACTATCCGGTGGTTTTGTAATACAAAAAACGACGGAGCAAATCACTCGTCGTTCAAAACTGTTAAATACAATTAAAGCCGATAGATTACGCAAAAATGCGTATCAACGCAATCACGAGAAGGTGCAACGGATAATATATGTAAAACACCCATTTCATAACTTTGTTTACAGTCGGATTCTTGCCGCGCTGACCATTGTAGAAGGCGAGAACGGGGATGGCGAGCAAGACGGCAAATTGTATAAGCCCGTATGTCACGGACATAGAAAGGCAATAGACAAGCACGTAAAGACACACGAAAAACAGACTCCAAAGGATTTGCGAGAGCGGTTTGCCGCGATTTGTGCCTATTGCAAACACGCAAAGGGACGCGATGCAACTCCAATCGGCAGGAAATGCGGCTATGCACAACAAAAAGATAAAGGTTTAACCGATTGTTTGATGTTTTCGCTGTAATTCACACGGAGCATGATAAGCCCAATTGCAAGCGACCACATGACGCTTGTTTGATTGAGAATATGTCCCATAACGCTACCGCCCGTAGCAAACGGAACGAGCGCAAGCGCGCCGAACTCGAAAAACGCCGATGATTGCAACATATAAGGAACATGTGAGATAAGTGTAAAAATCAGCAATCTAAGCGTATATTTTTTAACGTCGTGGGTGTAATGGAAGCCTTCGGCGATGCAATAGCACATGATGGGGCAAGTGATTCTGCCGATGATATGCATGACGATAGCACCAGGCTCGGTTGAATAGCCGGGATACACCGCCCATGCGATATGGTCGATGGTCATTGCGATAATCGCAATGAGTTTTATGGCATTTGAATTGAGAAACTTTTTATTTTCGAGCATATCTCCACTTCCACCACTAAAAATACATCATCAGATGCCGTTTGTCAAATATATGGAAGGCGCACGTGCGCGTATGCGCGCGATACGCCACAAATCGAGCATTCATCCATTTTATGCGCCCGCACCGCCCTAATTGCTCTCTCGATGAAAAAAGTATAATATAAATACAAAAGAAACTTATAATACGACAATGCCACCGCTGTTGCGGTGGCATTGATGTTTTGTTTGCGTAAAACTAACTTATAATTAGTTTCTGGGGTTCATGATGTTTGCCTGCGCAAAAGCTTTCAAAAGCGACCGATAGGTAACATTACTGTCTGCAATCGAAAATCGCCCGTCTTCGGGATATATATTATCGCCCGACTGTACGCAATATTTTTTTGCGTTTTTCCTGCGCCGTTTTTCCGTATTTTTTCTGAATTTTTCACCAACAACCGCTAATAATAAAACTAAAATAAAGAACAATTAAATGCAGATTTTTACGATTCCTTCAGCCTCTTTAACAATTCCTTGACAACGGTCGCCACCTCTGTATACGGATTTTTTGAAAGTATATTAGGTTCCTCGGCATACCTGCTATTTTTTGTTTCCGAATTATTGATTGCAATCCAATGTTTGTCATACAGATTTGCAACATCCACAACATCCATGCTCTCCGTATACCCCGGTAATTTCTTTGCCATTTCTTCTTTAACGCGCTGAGAAGAACGGACTACTTTGGGCGCTTCTGTAAAATAATATAAAAGCCAGATTTCAAAGCATGGATTAGACGGAATAATTTCTATGTTTTTATATTTCTTTTTGGCTTTGGCGTATTTCTCACATTTACATTGTTCCAAATCTAAATCCACCAGGCAATACACCTTATCTCCCAATTCGGGATCCAGTTGGTTTTCGATAAATATATCTGCGGCTTTTTTCGCCATGCTGGCTATATCTGTAGCCTCACTGTTCACTATATGTAAATTGAAAGGTGCTTTTCTGGTATTGAAATGCCCGAAATACGTTCTTTCAGTCTTATTACGCCCTTCACAAACAATAAAAATAAGAGGTTTTCGGTCTCTCTTATATTTCGCGCGCTGAGCCATACTATACCCCCTTAATGAAAGGAATAGCACCGAATCTTCCCAAAAGATACGCCTTTTCAATGTTTTCGGATGTTCTCGGCGAAAAATCGGATAACGGATACATTTCCGTTTTACCGCTTTCATAATCCCTTTCCGTAAACCAGATATCGTCTCTCCTGAAAATATTTAAGTCAAGCAGATTCGTGTCATGCGTATTTGCAATAAGCTGAGCATTATTCGTATTGATGTTTTTGTCCAGAAACATCTTTACAAGATATTCTACCATCAACGGATGAAAACTTTTATCAAGTTCATCCACGAATAAAACTTTACCTTCTTTAAACACATAGTACAGTAACGGAGAATACATAAACATCTTTGTTGTACCGACAGATTCTTCGTTTATATTCAAAGCATATCTTCTGGTCCCCTTATCACTCATAACGTCATGATACGTCATAAAATCGTATACGTTTGAATTTTCAAGATGCGCTATCGCTTCTTCATTCCCTTTGGTTGCTATACGAAGAAATTCCTTGATAGTGTCTATGTTTTTACCGACATCTTTAATCTTTTTTGAATCCACGCTGAAATCGCTTATACTTATATCCGCACTATTCAACATTTTCAAACAAAATGCTTTATATTCATTGACTTCATTATTGGCGTAAATTCTATCCAGATTTGCTTTCCAAAGCGGCTCTATATCCAATGCGACCATTATGGTATTCAGAAAATAATCCACCACCGGTTTGGTTTTTTCATAATTCCACGATGCCGAGGTAACCAAAAACAACTTGTTTTCCAGATTTCTGTCCTTTAATACATTCAAAAGCTTTCCATCTTTATTAAAGTCGTAATTATTTGTATTTGTTCTGTTGAAAATCATTGTAGGCTTCGCCGAATAATAAATATCCAAGCGTTCATCGATTACCTTTTCTCTCGTACAACTAAAACGATAAGCGTACTTTAATCCATCCTTAATAAATGTAACGGAAAATTCCGACGGCTTATTAAAACAGTCGTCGCAAAACTTAAACGGACTTACAGGTATAGGTCTTTTTTCGAGTAAAGCGTTTGAGTTGGCAATAAACGAAACGACAAAAAGCATCGCATTGATAAAGGACGATTTACCCGAAGCATTTGCCCCGTAAATCATTCTTGTTTTCGAAATCCTGTCTTTTTTCTCAACGATCAGATTTTCCTCATGCGATTTATCTTTGTTGGCAAGCATTGTAAAATCACATTCGTCGGCAAACGACATATAGTTCTTAAATTTAAAATCAATGATCATAACGATACCTCTTGATTATATTATATTTTTTAAACTCCAAAAAGTCAACCAAAACCGCCTCATTACGCAAATATTTTTGCCGTTTCTGCATTTTTTATGCAAATATAATAAAAATAATTTGTAGACGACGGATTATTTTCTGATAATCCCATCATTTGGTTCTTCAGATCTATTGTCAATCTCTTATTGTCTTGTTGTAATAATTTTGTCAAATCAAGATTAGACTAATCTTGATTATTCAAAAAAGAGTTCCTCTACGTATATAGAAGGAATAAAATCGGATATTGTTTTTGAGAAAAAAGGAATAAAATCGAATATTGTTTTGTCGTAAAAAGGAATAAAATCGGAATATCGTAAACCCAGAATCTGTTTTTCAATCTAAAAGCATTAAAAAACGCCGTCCTCCGCAAAAGCAAAGGACGGCGTTTTTCTTTCTGTCGGTAAAGTTACATAAACACTCTTACCGTCAGGTCGTGCCATTGATTTTGCCTGAGCATTCCTTCCCGTTCTTTCCGGTAAGATTTCGCCTCTTTATAACCTATCGTAAACTCCCACACAAGCCTTTTCATATCGTCGGATTTGTCTGCAAGGTCGAAATTCATATACCAGTTGAAACACGTTTCCGTAACGGGAACAATCGTGCCGACGAACTGGCCGATTACGTCTCTGTCGATACGATGGTCGGTAAAATCCATTTTTGCCAGCAAAAAATCTTCCACTTTTTTCGCCGGATCTTCCGGATTTCCGTTCGGCACCATTCCCGCATCCAGCACCCGCCGTTTGCTCAATAAATCAAGTTTTTCTTTCTCTATCTCGCTTTTGAATTCGAAATACGATTCCCGCGTTATTTCGTCTTCCAGCCGCATACGGGTAAGTTTTTTCAGTTTTTCGTCCAGTTTGGCAAGCTGTTCCGTTACCCGGTCTTTCACCGTTTCGGCTTCGCGATATTCCATAAACACGCCTACCTGATATAACGACGACACTTTGTTCAGAATATCTTTCTTGTTCCCCCATAAACCCGAAAAAATGCGCCTTGCCATCATTTCAAGTTTCCAGTCGCAGATTTCTTTCAGGTCGCAGAACCCGGAATCGTCCACGCCCGCCTGTTGCCTTGTGGTTTTTGTGCCGTTATTCAACTGATTATAGCACTTATATCCGTAAATCAACTCGCCGTTTCTGTTCTTCCGCCACTTGTTTCTGCGCATACGATAACCGCAACGGCAGCGGAGTTTTTTCGTCCAGACGTCGTCGCTTGTATGAACGCCTGTCAGATGACTCTTTTCCCCGTTTTCCGTAAGAATTTTATTGCGACGGACGCGCTGTTCCCGTATCTGACGGCATCTGTCCCACTGTTCCTCGCTTATAATCGGCTCGAAATCGCCTTTCACATACAGATATGTATCTTCGTCGCGGTTTCTTATGATTTTCTGGTCAAGAAAATTATTTCTGCGCGATTTCAGATATGCGGGATACCCCTTATAGGTCGAATTATGCAATATCCGCGCTATCTTGCAGTTTTCCCAGCGCACCAACCCGGAACTGTCCTTGCGTTTCAGGCGTATCAGTTCGTTGCGTATCTGCGACATCCCCTTGCCCGCGGAATACATATCGTAAATCATACGCACCGTTTCCGCCTGTTCGGGATTGATGACATAAGTTCCTTTCGCTTTATCGCGGTCGTATCCGAGAATATTTCCGTTTCCGAACAATACACCTTTGTCGCGGCTTATTTTCTGCCCCGCGCGGACGCGTTCGGAAATTTTACGGCTCTCTTCCTGCGCAAGCGTTGCCATAATCGTAAGCCGCAGTTCGCCGTCTCCGTCCATCGTCCGGATATTATCTTCCACAAAATACACTTCCACGCCGTAGTTTTTCAACTCACGCGTAACGACGAGCGTATCAACCGTATTTCTTGCAAAACGGCATACTTCGCGCGTTACGATCAGGTCGAATTTCTTTTGTTTCGCATCCTGCACCATCTGCAGAAACGCAGGTCTTTTCTTCGCCTGCGTGCCCGTGATGCCTTCGTCGATATACTTTTTTAAAATGTACCAATTCGGATTTTTCGCCGCTATATCGTCATACCACTGTATCTGATTTTCCAGCGCAGCCAATTGCGCTTCATGTTCGGATGAGTAAACGACAGGGAGAATATGCAGCCGTTAAAAGATTTCGGCTACACGACTTCCTTTCACTTTATATCCGTGCGTGCTTTCCGCACCGATAAATTTATAAATAATTCTGATTTCCTGTTTGTGTGCGCTTCCGTCGGAATACTTCTCGCCTATATAAATCCTGTCGATGAAATTATTCAGTATTTCGGGAGTAAGTTCCTCGATTTCCGTATAACCGTTGACAACCTTCAGAAACTCACGAATATTGCTTTCTTCGTCGTTTACAAGATCTAAAGCCTTTTTCAACTCAACGATTTCGCTCTTTAACGCCGTTTGTTCCGCGTCGTATTTTTTCGCCAACAAATCAAAGCGTTCGTCCGAAATTTTACCGGTTACGTTGTCTTCATACAGGTTTGCAATGATATCGTCAAGCGTTTTTATACGATTTTCTGCTTTTACGATTTTCGTTTGAGCCGAGAGCCGCACGCTCCGCATTTCTTTTATCGAACATTTACGATACTTTTCGATAAACTCCGATTCGTGTGTTCTCACTTCGTTCATCACCCGTTTGATATCTTCCAGAACCAATTCGTTCAGTACCCTCTTCAGAATCGAATGCGCCGTACACTGAATCTTCGTCCGTCTGTTGTATTTTGAACAAGCGTAAAAATCATAGTTTCTGTTTTTTGCAACACGTCTTAAAGTGATAGGAAATCCGCAATCGGCACAATATAACAATCCGGAGAAAATATTGATATCGTCAAAGTGATTTTTTACAACCCTTTTCACCTGCGTCAACTTCTGCGCCAGTTCAAACGTTTCCTTATCGACAATCGCTTCGTGATGATTTTCGATAATTTTCCATTCCGACGGATCGCGATAGACAAAGCGTTTGTTTTTATACGATTTTCTCGTCGTTTTGAAATTTACAAGATTTCCGATGTAATTCGGATTACGCAAGATTTTATAAACCGTGCTTCTGTGCCAGAAATACGGTTCGGTCGTGTCGTTCCGATACATATTCCTGCCCTGTTTCAGATAAAACGCTTTCGGGGTGTCGTAGCCCTTTTCGGTCAGTATTTTCGCTATCGCAAGTGCGTTATAGCCGTTTACGCATAGTCTGAATATCTCCCGGATTGTCGGCGCGCACCTTTCGTCTATCAGCCACTTATTTTTGTCGTTCGGATCTTTCATATATCCGAGCGGCGGCGTGTTCGTCAGCGGTTTTCCCGATTCGCCTTTATTCCTTATCACCGCGCGTATCTTTTTGCTCGTATCTCTCGCAAGCCATTCGTTAAAAACGTTTTTGAACGGTATCAATTCGTTATCCGAGCCGTTTTCGCTATCCACGTTATCGTTTATCGCTATAAAATGAATATCTTTTTCGGCAAACGTAAATTCCGTAAGATAGCCGACTTTCAGATAATCTCTTCCGAGTCTCGACATATCTTTTACGATTATCGTTTTCACTTTCCCTTCGTCTACGTCGAACATCATTCTCTGAAAATCCGGACGATTGAAATTCGTTCCGCTGTAACCGTCGTCGATATAATATTCAATATTCCGATATCCATGTTGTTTCGCATACCGCCCGAGAATATCTCTCTGATTTTTAATGCTGTTGCTTTCGCCCTCGGTACCGTTATCGTCTACGCTGAGCCTGCAATAAAGCGCGGTTATTCCGTCACCTCCTCCGTTTTTTGTTCTTTTATTTTTATTTGCCGTTTGTAATTCTAACATACCTGTTTACCTCCGTCAGATTCCAAACAGCAAGTTCGTAACTTACCATCTCCAAGCCGTTCTTCCGTCAGACTTGTAAATTTCTTCATTACCAAACGTTCTAAGATTTCGTAAGCAGTTTCTCGTGCGCCTTGCATCGATTCCGTGCTTACGATATACAACGTTTCGTTTTTCCTTGCCCTTACCTTGTTTTTATCCGTTACCTTATTTGTTTCTCTATTTTGCAAATCTCCTTAACTTTATTGTGCGGATACTATGTTCTCTCTCCGGATGGATACTATGTTCTCTCTCCATAAACACAAAAATCCTCCTGTTCGATATTTTAGTTTTTGTTACGTTTTATTGTTGTTTTTCTCTTCCTCGAATTTGCGCAACTCAAAATCAAAGAAATCGTCATAGCCGTCCATTATCTTCGCAAGGTCGGTATTTATTTCTCCCGCCTGCTCCAACAGCGACTTATATCCTTCTTCTATGAGTTTAACTTTCGTATACCCGTGTTTCTTCAAAAATGCAGCTATTTCTTCCGCCGCTTCTCTCGGTATACTCGTTCCCCATACCACGTTTTTGGCTTTTCTCTCGTTCTTATGCTTTTCTTCGTATCTTTTATCTCTTTCGCTTCTCGGTTTCATTCCTGAACCCTCCGTAAATATATCATCGTATCTATACGACGATTATATTTTATCGATTTCCGCGCTCAGAGTCAAGCTTTTTATGTGAACAGAGAGTAAAATCCGCCTTAAATTTTACTTATGATTATTGTTTATGCCTTGTTTTTCTCGTTTTTTGCGTTCTTCTTCGATTTCCGCCTCTATTTGTTGCAGGCGCGGGACTTGCCGAACGACGTCGGGAGTGAAGAGCGAAAGAACGGAATCGAAAAAACTTCCGATTGTTTTCGGCTTTCCGTGGACTATACGTCGATATTCCGTCGGGTTTGTCCTTGTAAATTCTTTGCCGACGTTTGTATAATGGGAATTGTTATCCTTTTCCTTTTGTAACGCTTCCGATTTCCGCGCATATTCGAGCGTTTCGTCCATAGCCTTTGTAAGCCGCTTTGAAAGGTCGTTATTGTCTGCCGTTAAAGCAATCACTTGCTCTTGTAACTTACCGCGTTTTCTCGGAATATTCCCGCTTTTTGCCTCGGTTAAAGCGTCTGCATAAACTTGATTTTCTTCCCGTATGGCTTCTGCTTGCTCGATTATCTTTTTTGCCTTAAATTCGGCGGTGGAAAGGTGTTTCTTCTGACTGCCTTCTTTTCCGCGCTGTAAGCCCCAACGTTTTCCGACTGCTTCGTAAAAATCCGTTTGTAATTGTTGTAGTTGCGGTTTATCGAAAAGTTGTTTACTGCAAAGTCTGCCGTCTTTTGTTATGGGCATTAGATTTAAGTGCATATGCGGCGTTGTTTCGTCGTTATGTACTACTGCCGCGATAATGTTTTCTTCGCCGTAACGCTCCGCAAAAAACTTGTAGCAGTCCGAGAAAAAGTTATATTGTTCTATCTTGGCTAAACCGTCGAAAAAAGTTTTATCCGAGCCTAACACGAAAGAGTTCATTACAACCGCGTCTTTGCGCGGGGATAAGCCTAACTCTTTGATTCTGCCGTTTATAAACTCCGTATAAGTTTTCCCAAAATATAACGTAAACCGATAATTGTTTCTTGTTCGCTCGCTGTCTATCTGCGGATTGTCCGACTTGTAATTTTCGTCCCGTTCGTTTTCCTTTTCGATAGGAGCGATGTCTTGTTTATGGTATTTCTCCATATGACATACTAAATATGAAATAGTGATTTTCCTCCTGAAATTTGTTTTTTATTCGTTGAGCAAAGTGTGTAGAATGTTCTCTGCCGACTGTTTTATAGTGGATTCACAGCCTCGCAGAGCACACTATTTTGCGAAGCAAAGTATAGTGTGCTACACTTTGCCTAATTTGTTGAATTTTTCTCTTGTTTTGCAACAAAGTTTTTCTCCCGCTACGGCGGGCGATATTGATTGTAATTTTTCATTTTAAATTCTCCATAACATTTATTAAACGATATTTGAAATATAAACATTTTAAACATCTTTTCTCGAAAACGAAAAGAGAGTTCGATATTCTCAAACTCTCTTATACGTTTCATATTTGATTATATATTTATTGCTTCTTTAGGATATCCATAAACACTTTATTTCGTGCAAACGCATCCGATGTTATCGCCTTCAAATCCAAAATAAATTCATGTGCATTTTGTTTACTAAAATATTTATAATAGGATCGCGAAGCACTTTCTGCCGTAAACAATTCAATATATCCTTCCTGATTTTCGATAGAAAACTTAAACTCATCATCGATGCTTGTTATGATATAACTCCAAATAGTAGTTATATTCGGAATATGTTTTTTTATTATCGCAACGTCATCAGGTAACTCGGTTAGGGCCTTCTTCTTTTCATACTTACTGGCATTTGCTCCTTTAAACTCAATAACAACAACGTTTTTTTGTGCGCCTTGCGAATTAAAAAAAATAGTTATATCCGGTCGATTCTTATCTTTAAATTTTTCTTCATTCTTTTCTTCAATATCGGCTTTTATTGCATCCACTGTTTCATCGCTGGCGGCATATGAATAGGTCATAAATTTATCGTCTAATAACCATAAATTGCTTAATAAGTGTTTCTCATCAGCAGTTGAATGACTTGTCGTTCGCATTGGCATAAATATATTATGAATAAAATTTTCCTTTTTTGCAGGATCTATAATAGCACTTTCAAGAGCCTTTATTATACTATTTCTATAATAAATATATTCACCTAATTCTGCCGCAGCAATTAAACTTAACTGCCCAACAGCCGCCTCAAACTCATCATTAGAAACTGTTTTTGCAGATAATACCCGCTTAAAATTCTCTTGAGCTCGGTTCTTCGCTTTACTAAAATACTCGTTCGCTCTTATTATAAGCGATTTTTCTGATTTAATTATATCGGAATCTTTTTTAATGAAAGCAGCCAAATACGGAGCCGCTTCTATCGCTTTTTCCTCTTCTTTGTCATTGATAGTATGAATTTCCGGATATGTTTCCAAAATTATTTCGTGCATAACACGCTTCATTTCAGGGTTAATATCAGAGTATAATAAAGGAATGTCTATACTTGCCTGCTTTCTGTTAGACAAAGCAACTAAATCATCACGCGTATCGTTATCTTTGTCATTAAAATAGTCAGAACAAAGCAACATAATAAACGAGTCCTTATTGGGCAGAGCGCACGAAAAACCCAAAGCATCATCATCTATTTGCTTTGTCGCTCGATTATTTGCACAATAATAAACTTTTTTACTGTTTTTCTCATCTTTAGTGAATTTATAGAAAAGAGTAAACTTATAATCTTGTCTCGTAACGTTACTATAAATCGAAAACGTTTTTTCATCTAAATTCGGAATGTTTTCAGTTGTTATTGTATCAACTTGAGAACCCAACTTTAATGTAATATTAAACGATCCGTGATTTTTCTTCACAAGAAAAAGTCTTATTAAAAGATACTCAATAATAGCATTTTTAATGAAATTTAAATCAGCGATACAGCGCTTATCTACTATTTTTCTGTCGGATGAAGGAATACAATAAAAATCTTTTGTTACATTCGAAAAAGTAATAACTGTTTCGTTTTTTGATATCTCTTTATCTGTAATTACTATATCATCTGCTTTAAAATCTAAAGAAAACGGAATTTCAACCTCACAATTTTCACTACCGACCGAACTTTTGATATTGATATGCTCAAAAACACTCAACCAGGTAAAGCGACCGCTACCTTTACATCCTAACTTAAGTTTATTTTTAGTCCATAATACAACAAAAGCCTTCCTGTTATTTTCAGTAAAACCCTCACCGTCATCAGTTATAGAAAATCCCGTTATTTTTGACAATTCTTCACTTACGGCAAAATCTTTATCAAAAGACAATACAATGTTTTTTGCCCCAGCTTCTAATGAATTAGTGATTGCCTCATATACCGGTTGCAAGAATTTTACATCTTTAGCCAATTTTTCGATGATAGTTGATATATCTGCTTGTACGAATCCTTTTCCCATAATATATTCCTTTTTTACGATTTTGCAGGTTGTGTCTTAACAAAAGCTTTAAATTGGTCTTCTGTCAATGTTGTCTCATCTCCGTTCATTAAGCGCGTTATATACCAAATATCGTTTTTCAAAACAGGAAGATAAAAAATGTATCCTGTAAGCAAAGACGATTGCTTGTAACATTTTTTCAATTCCTCAAGCTTTAATTTATATTCCAAGCCGTTAAAATCAGCAGGTGCAGCATTTGAGATATTGACGCTTTTTACTTCAAATAAGTGAATTCTGTCGAAAGAATCCTTCATAACAAAATCAGGATATGACGAGTGTATCCCGTTAAGACAATATTCAAATTTTATATTTGAATTAACAAGATAATTTTTGCCCCATAAGTACTTGTTTGAAGGATTGATTTTATCGGGTTCTGTTTCTCCCAACAAATTACATACTCCTGCTTTGGGGTTATTCTTTCCGACTCGAATTCTTTTCGCAACGCGGCTTGGTTCAAGCTCGTTTGTATCATCGCTTGCGAGGTCTTTGATAATGCTCGCCCAAATTCTTTCCGCGTCGCTATCGAATGCGAATTTTGTTTGCCCATCCTGCCTGCGCCAAACCCAATCACCAATATTTATGTAGTTACCGTTATCCGCATATTGAGATTCCACGGGGAAAGAAACGCTTTGAGGATTTCCGTTTTCGTCGCGTGTTATTTCCATGCTTTTTGTATAATCACAAATATATTTATTGTTTTCATTTATAATGCCGTCAATATTCTCGGTAAATGCAAACCACCCACTCGTATCGTCAGCATAATCATAACACATTTTGATAATAGCATTATCTGATTTTTTCAACTTTTTGTACAAAACGAAAATATCATCGTAAGAAGAAATCTCAGGCTGCACGGCGATATAATCAGCCACATTAAAACCGTCTTTTTTGTCAAGCGGTCTCAGTCTTGTTGTGCGTAACTGCAAATTATTCGTTATATCACTCGGCTCATCCCATAACTTTACACGAAAAACCTTTTTCCCCTCACCTTCAGGTATAATCCCCCATATCCATGCAGTCATCGCCAATTTTTGTGCAGCGACAGGTAGCGTTTCAAAATCAAGCAAACGTGGATTGCGACGAACTCTACCCATAACTTGTTCGTCAAGTTGTTTGCTTTTCGTATCTCTTATCTGATACAACATACAAGCGCGCGGAATATCCCACCCCTCTGAAATAACCATTTTGAAAACTATTACGTCTATCGTCGCAGTATTTTCTTTCGCGTAATCCTTCCATCTCGAAACTGGGATTTTCTTAGCTTTCAAAACATCGTTGGTATCGCACTTCTTGTCGTCGTCGACTATAAGCATCCATTTCAGATCCTGATGTTCCGCTTTGTTAAGTTCGGGTAATATAATGTTATTCCATTCGTATTCGGCTTTATCTTTGTTTGAAATCTGTATAATCAAACAAGGATTTACCCCAAGCAAATTACGGTAATCCTCTTTTATGCTTTCGAATTTCACGATAGCATCCGCCACCGTATCGCTATCCGCTCCGCACTCGATTTGCTTTATCAGTTTCGCCGCAACAGCCTCATCGTCCGTTATCTCGACATCGGGATTCTGTCCGCGACGCACATTCGGCGTTGCGGAAAAATTCATAATTTTAGTAAAAAACTTTTCCGAAAGCGTATCAAGATTATTTGTAGCGATGTGACACTCATCTTTTATAAGATAAATTTTCTTTCCGCAACCGCCGAAAAACCTATCAAGAGTCAAATTTTGCAAGAAACTTTCCATCGCTCCCTGCATAAGTCTGCCGCTGGCTTTGTATAAATCACGCGGCAATAAATAAACATTATAATCGATCGGAACAAACAACCGCTCTTCGCCCGCAATTTCGCTTGAAATGAGATAAGGTTTAATGCATGGAAAATCACCCTTCTCGGAATATTCACAAAATTTATCATAATTTTGACGTGCCAAGTCGCCTTTCGACAGAGAGGACACAAGAAATACCACATCATTTCTTTCTTCAAAAATGCTGTTCATGAGATCTGCCATCATATAAGTTTTTCCACTGCCAGTAGGCGCACGGAAAGTGATCTCATCCTTCGTTTTTATCGCATCCATGAGATCTCCGACGGCTCTTTTTTGAAGTTCTTTTGCTTCGCTAAGCATTAGTTATCTCCTTCTACGCGCTTTTTCCATTCGTCATCGCTTTCAACTATTCTTTGCGTTCCGTCAAAGTTCTCGCAAACCCATTCGATTTTTTCTTTAAGCGTCGCGAATTTCTCTTTACCATATAGAGTCTCGTCAATCACTTCAAAAGCAGTTTTTCCCGCAATCTTTTCCGCATTAGAAACGGAAGATATGTCATATACGTCAAGACTTCCGCCGAGCGGTTTATGCTTTTCAAGCCACTTAAAGTCTTTTTTTCCATCGTAACATTCACCCGTCATCGTTCTTTTCAATCTTTTTGTCGTAACATCATAAGCAATGCCATTAGGGGTGGTAGAAGTAATCTCGTTATTTGTGCAAAGAATAAATTTTCTATTTTCATCATCTTCTGCATTTACTTCCATAACGGCTTGTCCTGTCGTCCCTGAACCAGCAAAAAAATCTAAAATCACATCACATTTTGTGTGTTCAAGAATAAAGCGAACAATCTCCACTGGTTTAGGATTAGAAAAAATATCTTTTTTACCTAAAATCGAAGTTAATAAATTTGTAGCTGTTCCTGTTTCAGCAATGTTATACAATATACTACGACTTTTTGATAATTTTCCTTTTGCTCTACTATAATAATTTTTTTCATAAGGTATCCATTTCGAGCCGTCTTTTATCCAATAAACTTCGTCATTTAGTATAAGTTTATTCATTCGTGACCGTCCTACTCGCCATCTACCATCCTTTTTGTCTGGGGCTACAGGATAAAACTGATTTCCGTCAGGATCTGTAATTGGGAAATACATTGTTGGTCTATCTTCTTTATGTGCAGAACTACCCCATTTTTCAAGTTTGACTATTGAAAAAGGTCCTTTTCCATCATTATCATTATATTTAAAAGATTCCTCATTTGCTTCTTCAGTATAGTCAATCCATTTAAAATCCGCAGTTCTTCTATAGGATAAAACATATTCATGTTCTGTTACAAAGTTTTCGTCTGTTTGTCCTCCGCCAGACTTTTTTCGCCAAATAAGCGTTCCTATAAAATTCTTTTCTTCAAAGATTTCGTCAAATAAACACTTTACATAAGCATAGTTTCTATCATCAATGCTACAAAATATTGCTCCGCTTGTAGATAGCAGTTGTTTTGCAATCAAAAGACGAGGATATAACATTGATAAAAGGTTATCTCTGGTTAGAGCATTATCATAATTTGTTTGTGCAAATTCCCCCATACTGTCTTTGCCGTAAGGGGGATCTATGTAGATAACGTCGATTCTACCTTTATATTCCACCAAAAGATTCAGAAGAGCATCGTAATTATCTCCTATAATAAGCTTATTAGGGACATCGCCACTTCCATCAGAAAAACTCAATTTTTCATTTTTCTTGAAATACTTTATTGTGTTGCCAATTTTTTCGAGCCTTTTGTCAAAGTGAAATCCGGTACGTTTATAAGTAGTACCTAATTCGGCAATAGAAATAGCTTCCGTCAAAGTTTCAGCTTGATTTATAAGCTTGATAAGTAAATCAGCATTGCTTCTCTCAAGGATTTTGTCGTCTACTCTAAGGTTAATTTCGTCAATAAGGCTCTGCTTGTTTATTTCCAAATTATTTTTCATAAAAACTCCTCTTATTTCTTCTTGAAGATTTTACTAAACCAACAACATTTTTTATTATTAGGATTTACGGATATATCCGGACTTATTTCAACATTCGTAGATTTTGTAGTTGTATTACTGCCTCCACCGATGTTTGAGTTATTAACTTTAATTGTTTTACCTGTAATAATGCAGCTCAAATTATTAAACAAATCGGTTTTTTCTTTTTTACCTATTCTTTCAGATCCGATATCCAAATCATCCAATTTTCCATAGACCTTATCTAATTCTAAAAGAGTATTTAAGGCTATATTAGTAATAGAATTTATAATTCTTGCAAACTGGGCTACAGGAATAACTTGCTGTATAGAAAAGCACTGTATCCCATTTACTCCATCATCTGTATGTTTATATACCTCTCCCGCCAAATAAGACCTATCTATACCCAAAAACGAATCCGTGCTGCTGGCATTCTTTTCGACTTCGGAAAGCGGAGCGGTAATTCTATGTGTTGTAATCGCTTTTATTGTTTTTGGATCTAACCATGTAAGGGAAAGCGGTTGGTTTGTTACTTTATACGCTCCATTTATTCCAGTATAGTGCAATTCGCAACTATTGAATACTCTATACTCGGGAAGTTGATCCTCTTTTTTATATCCGTTCAATTCAAGTGAGGCCCACTCTTTAACATTTTCGTTACCTATATCGTTAGCTAAAACAAAGATTCGGCGTAAAACGATTGTTAAAGGTACTTCATTATTAACAAGTTGTTTTATAATGGTACTTTTTGCCATATATTTTACCTCTCGTCTTCAAACGTATTTCCTTTGCTTTCGCAAATGGCATAAAATTTACCTATCGGGTTATCGTCCCACATTGTATCAAGTATCTTGTTTTCGCTCATTTACGTTTTTCTCCTATAAATCTCTTTGTTCGTTCTATTTTAGCACATTAAATATGCCAGCAGTTGTCATAGTTAATAAAATTTTTTATTTTTTCGCCGTTATCGGAGAATTTCCCAACTGCCCGTTTTATCCGAACCGACGCGCCGAATAAATCCTTTTTCTTTTAAAGATTTGATAGAGCGCATGATAGTGCTTCTTCCTTTTTCTGTCCGACTAACAATTTCCGCAACGCCGATGGAATTGTTATCTCTTATACAATCCAGCACCGCTTTCTCGGTTTCCGATAAATTTACATCGACGTTTACAGTGTCATTTACAGTGCCACTTACAGTCCCGTTTACAGTCCCATTCAAAGATATTTTCGTTTTGAAAACGTCGCCGTCGATAAATTCGGGAATCGTTCCCGAATACACTTTGCTGTATTTTACGATATTTCTCACGCCCGAGCCGAGTTCCTCCGCCCAGCCGATTTCTTTAAAAACAGACGCGATTACGGGATTTTTCGGATACGGCACGAAATCCGTTAAACTTATCGTTCCGAGACCGCGCGCTTTATTGCCGTTTTCCGTTCTTACGCAATCTTTTTCGATGATAAGTTTTGCGGGATATGCGTTGGAATATTCGCGGTGAATAAGCATGTTTGCAATGACTTCGCGAAACAATTTATTTCTCGCGCTTACGCGAATTTCGTTTTCCATATAAAACTTATCGTCCACGTGCTTTTCGATAAAAGCCATAAGCCGATCGTAACTTTCGATCAGGTTACAACGAATATCGTCCCTGTCGTCATACCTGTCCGTTTCGTTCACCCGATAAATCGCGTCCGTTTTATGGTGCGGCAACGCCGATAAAATCGCTTCGTCCGTTCCGAAAAGCAGAATACACGCAAGCGTATATCCGCTTTCGCCCGTCTGAAGATTTTTCTTATACAGCCCCGCGTTACGCAAAATTTCTTCGTTCGTCATCCGCTCCCACGGGTGATGCGGATTTCTGTTTGTCGCCATAATCCGCGCGCGGTCGATAAGGTCTTGTTTCAGGTCATTTTCCGTCGCATACGGGAAAACGGTATTTTCCGTATATTCGCGTTGTTTTCTGATATACATTGCCGCAACGAGATCGGTATTATCCGTAATATCAAAATCGCCGTCCTCGTTTCTGTCAAAAATCCGCCTGTTGGTGTTATGCACCTGCGAACTTTCCGGAACGTAAACGTGTAAAATCGTTTTGCCGTCTAATTCAAACTCATCGACTGGCAAATACACCGTCGGAAATATTTTCTGCGGATTGTTCATCGCGGATACAAAATCTGCTCTTATCTTTTTCGATTTGTCTTTATCGACGCCGATAATGGTGCCGTCATCTTTCAAACCGAGAAAAATATCTCCGCCGAAACGATTCAGAAATGCGCATAACGTTTCAAACACGTTTTTCGGCAAAGCGTCTTTACACTCTTTGAATTCAATCGATATTCCTTCGCCTTGAGCGATCAATTCTTCAAATCTTTTCGGCATAGCCTGTCAATCCCTCCGATCTTACACTTTTCCATTTTTATTATACTATATTTTCAAGATTATTTCAAGCCGAAACACGCATCCTCGCATGAAAAATAGCGTCGTTTGACCACTTTCTTCAGTATTTTTAAATATTTACGAACTTGCTGTTTGATTGTTTCCCCTATGTTTACTCGTCTTCGGTACTTACCCTCCCGTAAAATACAACTTTCCGTTGTCTTTTACGGTCGAAGTTTACGTCTGTCGGCATTACCATACCGTTTTCAATCATATTAAATCACCTCCTTTTTCGTCTTTCTTTTGTCTATCACGTTCCCCTTGTAGCGGGCGCGCTTTTTCTCGACCTTTGCATACTCGCTTTCGTCAATCAATCCGTTATTCCGCATGATTTCAAGCATTCTGAAAGCGATAACTGTATTGAATACGTCGGTATTCAACTGCGAAGAATCGAATTCCGCTCCAGCTTCGGGAAATTTTTGTTGTTTGCCTTTTTCTTCTCTCTCAAACTGTTTTGTTTTTAATTTCTGCTCGTTCAAGTCTCCTTAAAATTTTTGTGTTTTATATAGGTTGCGCCGCCCGGGATTTCTGTCTGCAATCCATTTTTACTTTACTTTTTCCGACTACTCTCCGTAGCGGCGCCGTAATTATTTTCTCTGCCGTACTTTTAACGGAAAGAAAAGTACGGTTCTCCTATCACACAATATCTCCTTATTGATTCCCGATATCACGGGTTGGATAAGCCACAATCAATTATGTGTTCCGTTGTTTTCGGACTTCATTATTTCGTATGCCGTTCTGATAAAGTCCACTTTTGTCATATTACGTTCTTTCAGAAACGCATTGATTTCGTCGAATAAATCGCGCGGAATCATTGTTCCGAAATTTCCGCTTGTCTGCTTGCGCTTATCTTTGTTGCGTTCCTCGTAACTTCTTCTTGCCGCCCTGCGCGGCGTTGTTTCTTTCTTTTCCATAGCAAATCTCCGTTTTAACCTTGTGAAGTAATGGCACAAATCAACGCGCCTACGATGTTCATTACGAAATGTCCTGCAATAAGTACGCCCGCCAACGCAAATCTGCCGACTGTTCCTACGATTTTTAATGCTTTCATACCGATACCTCCATTATTTTACATAAACGATTTCGTTTAAGATTTCCTCTTCGATAAGCCTTTGCATTTCCGTTTCCCTTTTCAGGTTTTCCATAAAGTCTGCCGACCTTTTGAAACGCTCTTCTTTCGAGAACTTTTCATACATCGTTTCATACAGTTCGTCGGCAGCTTTATCTACGCCGTGCAGGTATTCGGGAAGATTAGCAATCGTCCAATCGATTCCTTTATCCTCCAGATACTGTTTAGCAAGCGTCCCGTACTTGCCGTAAACGTGCCTTTCGGGTTTAACAGCCTTTTGATAAACCTTGATTTCCGCTACGGTCAATCCCTCGCCCGCTTCCGCTTTTTGCATTACTTTTGCTTTGTTCATAGTTCCACCTCCGATTTCCTTTCGTCGTATCAATACGATAGCATCCGAATCTGTATTTGTCAAGTTGTTTTCGCAAGAAAAAACAGAAAATTTTTTATGGCTCAAATGTAAAAGTTTGTTTCCGTTATTTTTCGGTTTTAATTAAATGTCATTTCCCCCTCCTTTCCGAGGTCTGCCCTAAAATGAAGGGCAAACCTCATCTGCTGTTATAATAATTGTTCTTCGCCATGGCTTCGCGCTCTTCCTTTTCTTTTTCTTCCTGGATTTCGCGCTCTATCTCCCGCAAACGGTTTGAATGGGCTTGCGTTTCGGGTATAAACAAATCGAAAACCGAACCGAAAAAGTTAGAAAGTTCCCTGCCGATTTTATTATCTGACACGGCGATATTGCGTTTAATCGACTTATCGTTGGCTTTTCTCTTTTTAGTCCGATTATACTTATAGGTGTTCTCATGAATATACTTCACCTTTTTAAGAACAATGTTACCGAGTCGCCTGCGATAATCCCATTCCAGCCTGTCTATCATCCGGATGTGTTTCAGCCCGAAAAATTCGGAAGCGTTCGTCATTTCCTCTTTGAAAACGCCGTCATCTTTCATTCTTTTGGCGTAATACTTACCCATAATGCTTTTCAGCGCGGTTTCTTTTCGCATAAGTTCTGCCTTGAACGCACTGTCGGCGGCGCACACCTCCTCATCCACCATAGCAACCGCTTCCACAATTTCGTCAATCTCCTGACGATACTCAGCCATATCTTTTTTGCCGTACTGAAACGAAGCCGTCGGCGGAATTTTTTCCGCAAGTTCTTTCATTTTCTTTGTCGCCACGTCGCGGCATAGCGCTTCCGAAAAATCTTTCCGTTTATATAACGCGCTCCTCGCTTCGTCCGAACGTTTTTTCAACTCGTCGTCTATCGTGTAAGAAGTCAGCCGTTCCACCATATTGTCTATGGCTTTTATCGGAACTTTGCCCTTGCTTCGGTATTTATATCCGGCGGCGCGTTTGTTTTTCAGCCACGGACGCTTTTCGTAAAACTCGAAATGAAAGTGCAGATGCGACGGTCTGTCCAGATGCAAAGCGCATATCAGATCGACTTCGCGCGGATCCAGCCCAATATCGCGAAAGAACTCGTTGAACGTTTTCCGTATCAGCGCGATACACTTTTCTGGCGTATCGATCTTTCCGGAATTTTCTTCGTCGAACGATACGAACCCGCTCCAGATGTTGCCTTTGTTTTCTTTCAGCCGTCGTTTCATTTCTTTTAATTCGTCCTTGCTTATCATTCCGCCGCCGTTGAACACGCCCGTGGATTTTTGCAGATAATCGAGCATCGTGAATTTTTTGGATTCGTTCCCCGTCAGTTTTCCCTCGGTCGTCATATACCAAAGATAATTCGTATCGCCCGTAAAATCGTAATACGCGCGCTTTTCCGCGTGGGCTTTTATTTCTTTTTCGGTCGAACCATTTTTCAGTTTATACGGCGTATATGCCACGTTGAATATTACCGGCGTTCCGGACAAAATTTCCCTCCTTTTCCCTTGTATTCTTGCTCTCGAAAACGAAAGGCGGCTGTGCCGCTTTCCGTAACACAAAATGCGGTGAAGACTGCATTTTCTTAACCTGCTTCGGTTTTACCGTATTTTGCTCCGTTTTTGCTTCACGGTTTGCTCCGTTCTTTTTATCACCATGCATTGTTCATTATCTCCTCTTTATGCATTAAAATCCGATACAGGCTGTCGCAATCTTTATAATCGCTTTTCTCCAGCCCGCAATCCAGTTTCATCCAGTTTACCCCGTCCAGCAAATGCATTCTCGAAGCATATAAATCGTTTTTTATCTTCGGATTTTCTGCCATGAAATCATCGAACGAAACATATTGATTTTTCTTTTCGGTTGCCTTTGAAATCTCTTTATCCGATACCTTTACGCGCGTTGTCGCGCCGCCTTTACTTCCCGAAGATTTTCTTTTCCGAGATAATTCCAGTTTCTTTTTCGCGAATGAAAAATACATATCTACGGGCGGTTTTAACTTCCGTTCCGTCCCGAAAAACATATACTCGCAGATTGCCTTTATATACTGCCCGCTTTCCGCATCCGTCATCAGTTTCAACGCCTTGCCGTAAGTATCGATAAACACAAAATGCGACATCTTTTCATTGAGATTTTTAGGCTTTCGTCCGCTTTCTTCTATTCGTTTCACCTCTTCAAGAACGTCCTCGATATTACTCCAAAAGAAGTTTTCCCTGTCGTCCTGCGGTTCCGGGATAGTCTCGTTTGAAAACATAAATTTGCAGATGTTTTTCGCCATTCTTCCCGCCGCCACGTCGGGAAGTCCTTTCAACGACTCGTAATACAAATCGTAAAACGTAAATTGTTTTAATCTTTTTTCTTCCATTTGCCCTCCTCGTTTTTTTAATTTTCTGTGTTGTTTTTTCGCCCGTTCACGGCGGACGATACCGATAGTAATTTTTCATTTATCGCTCCTTTGTTAAGAGTAAAAAATTGCCGGGATATCTCCCGACAATCGCATACAAAAAGGAAGTCGGATGTTATATCCGGCTTCCTTTTAGTTTTCTATGTAATTGTGTATTTTAATTTTTGATGCAGATTGTTGGGCAATTAAATGTATACCCCGCATAATTAATTTCCTGAGTCTGAAATTCTACACCATACGAACGCATATCCGGAACATAATCGCCTTTTTTTATCAAATCAAAAACCTTTGACAATTTAAAGCTGCATTGTTTCATAGTTTCACAAAATAAAAACTGATCAAAAATTGGCAATCCATCCTCTATAAACGAACTCCCTGAATAATTTTTAGAAACGATACACGACATAATTTCTGGCTTTTCAACCATCTCTACATTAAACATATCAAGCAATAATCGTTTTATATTTTTCTCTACAAATTCCTGTTTTTCTTTTCTCGATAAAATTGCTTTCTTTAGCTTTTGATCTATCTTCTGATGATCAAATTCCCCATCCCCCTTAAAAAACCATTTCAACTCCACAAGCAGAAGCTTATTGTCTTCTTCGTCGTATACAGGCAGATCAAACTCAGCTTTAATTTTACCATTCTCTGCCACCTTATAATTAGCATTATACAGTAATTGGCTGCTATCAATAAAATGAAGAATTTGATTAGTCATAATTGTTTCACGATCTTTAGCAATTTCGCTAATAATAGTTTGATAAGATTTATTTCCTTTCATAATGTAAAACAACTTATCTTGCGCAAGACTGAAATACACCATCATTGGAGAATAAAATATATAATAACCAACCTGAAACAACGGTTGATAAATTGTAACTTTATCCTTATGGAATTCCGGATCGTATGTCAATAAATCTATTATACTGCAAATTTTTTCTTGTGATATTTTTGTATATTCTTTAATAAATAAAATCATTTCGTCTTTCTTTTTAAAAATAATCGGAGTATTACGATCTGCCTCAAAAAATCTTATCGCAACAGATGAAATATAATGATAATTAAAGTTCATTATCCCCAATGCCACCAGTATGGCATAACAATGCTTAAATTCATCTGCTGTAAAAATTCCAAAATCATAATTTTTATCTTCTTCCGCATCAGCAGATAATTTTTGGTATGCTAAATATGCAATTTCTTTAAATATACTTTTTGTTTTCGGCTCTTGTTTATCGCTGTCCCATTTCTTAAAAAGTTCCGGATCAACTAAATATCTCTGCAAATTATATGCATCCTCTGATTGCAATGCCTTTGTTTCTACATCTATTTTACCTCCACTTATATAGCGAGCATACACTTCCGCATTAAAATCACGTTTAATTTCTTGAGGAATGAAAGTAACAGTACCTCCATTTACAGATGAAGTGTACCTATGTAAATCGCACTGTTCAAACATATTTCTTATTTGATTAAACATTATAGCACGACATATTTCATCGCAACCTATTTTAATATCATCCGATGACATATCTTTTGAAAAATCAGTATTATGAGAACAAAAAAGATATGATTCTTTTAAAACCTCTCTATATCCACCGCGATATTTATCTTGCATTATACCGATATCTGAAAAGAAAATATTTCTGGGATGAAGTAATTCAATATTCAATTTTTCAAACACGCATGTTATCTTATAGCAAGCATTCGCAAAATTATTATTTTTGAAAAAATTATTATTTTTGGGATAATCATAAACTTTTCTTTTGATTTCTGTTATTTCTGTCATCAGCAACATCCTCCCTAAAAATACAACTCAATCAATCCAATGTATTTTCATCACTATAATTGCTACCGTAATATGGAAAAACTTCCAATGTTCCTATTTACTAACTTTATTTTCAGTCCGTGACAATTTGTCACGACTTCACTTCCTTCGTTTTTTTAGCGCTGTTTCAGTTTGCGCCAGTATGCGCCCAGATCTTTACTTGCCGAATCCGCCAGAACGTTGCATACGTCCACTACGGAAAAATACCATTCTTCTTCGTCGGCATTCCATAACGTCCGCACCTGCTTATTTTCAAACACTTTAATTTTGTTTTGCATTTTAATGTTCTTCCTGTCTGCAAAAAAGTTTTACACCTATCAAGCGAATAAAACGCCGAAAATATTCCGGAATATAAAAAATTTTTTAAATTATTTTTTCTTACGGAATTCCGGGTTGGAAAATTCAGGTGTCGGACCGTCTCCGAATATATCCCGAAGTTGTTCTTCTATCGGGCGCGCGTCATTTTCGTCCGCCACAACTATATTCTGATATTTTCGCCTGTAATCTTTGTAACGTTTCCCGCGCTTTTCCGCTTCTTTCGGTATAAATCGCTCGTTTATAAACTCTTCCGCCGTCATATCAAGCCGCTTGCAGATTTCTTCCGCTTTCTGAAAAATCTTCTCGAAATTCGTTCCCGCGGGCTTCTGCGGAAAAGTTTTCTTACGGCTTTCCACCTCTTCGCAAAGCGCAAGATACAGCCAATGCAATTCTTCTACCTGTCCGTCGAAAATTTCGTAATACATATAACGGCTATGATAAGGCAATTCGTTCATTCTGTTACCGAATTCGGTTTGGTCGGTTACCTTATCGAACGGGCGAATTATGAGATACGACAGCCCGAATTTATAAAACTCGCGATAACTGTAAAACCAACTTGCAATATCCGTCTGCTCCTCAACGGGCAGCAGATACAAAAACATATCCCACAAAATATCTTCGTCGTCATCCGTACGGAATTTACGCAGAAATTTCTCCCACTGGGCATTTGCGCGATCCTCGTCGGTTTTGTTTTCCTGCAATGCGTCGCCGATTTTCATCAACCGTTTTGCGACGTAACCTTGCGTTTTGCCGAGTTCTTCCGCAATTTCCGCCTGTCTGAAACCGTCCACATAATACATTTGGTAAATCGTCCGGTCGTCAGGCGAAAGCGCGGCAACTTTTTTATCAATATCGCACTGCTTGTGAGTTTTATAGGTAAAGTCAGCACCGGAAACATCGTCGTCATCCGGATCTTCTTCCGAGGCTTGTCCGAAATCGTCTTTTTCTAAATCGATTTTCTTATAAACGTTGGCATTTGCGGATTTTTTGAAGGTTGTTTTATGGTCGTTTTCCCGACGTTCGAGGTTATAATACTCCCTGTCCATTTCCACAAGTTTATCGAACTGCTCTTCGGGAAGCGCAACCGACGTCAGTTTTTTGCGGTCGTAAAAATAATACAGAAACTTCCCGTTTTCCTCCGCCGCCCGCTTCTCCTTATTCAGTTTATATGCTTTCGGAGTATCCGCCATCGCTTATCCTCGCTTATCAATATCTTCTGTTTTATTAAATTGACAACTTATTCTATTTTGTTTACAGAATCGGAATAGTAGCCTTTAACGGAATCATCCATATTTCCGACAACAACTACCCGATCCAAAAGCGTATTTGAAAATTCGCAGCAGGTTTCGGGCAATAACGCACAAGTATGGCATGCCGCATAATTCAACGCATCCATTCCTTGCCCTTCGCTAAAACTGCAAACAGGATCGTTTGCACAAAATTTCGCCGATTCGATTGCGTGACTAAAAACTCTCGGTAAACAATCGATTTGTCCCTGTCTGACCAATCCGCCGAGTGTTCCTTCCGAATCTCCTCCGGTCGTATAAATAAACACTCCACACATATTTTCCCCGCCGGCTTCTCCGTAATACAGTCTTTCTCTGATTGATGCCGTCGGATATCCGCAACTGAAGCTCAATTCCTTAATTAACAGGTGCGACATAGTATGTAAAAATAAAAATACGGAATCTACATTTAATTTTCGATTTTTACCGTAAAACGAATTATTATATCTGTCACTCAATTGTTTTGCCCTGCCGTTAAAAGGTTCTGCATTAAAAAACTTTTCGAGTTCATCTTTATCAAACTCTATGAAAATACCTTCCCCTCTCGACATCGTTGCAGGATATGCCGCTCTTACCGTACTCGTCTTTTTCCTTTTAACGGAAACAAGAACCCCTTCGGAAGATTCGTCCATATCGTTTGTAGGCTGGATTCTCGAAAACCCGATAAGAGCCGTAACTTCTTTTACTTTATGAATAAGCGCTATAGATTTTACACCCCTTAAACCATACGCATCGGAATCGACCGATTCTCGTTTAAACTCGTCTTCACCGAAACTTTCGCCTGAAATTACACCCGTTAAAGCCTTATATTCTTCGGATTTATACAATAATTCTTTGTCTTGGTCTTTGTTTTCGGTATTTTCGGATAATGAAAACTTACGTCTTAATATAGAAAAAATCGCTTCCTTGTTTTCACAGATTTCTTTAACAAATTCATCTATATATTTATCGATTTTTTTCAGTATAAATTCTTCCTTGTCTTTATCGCAACAAAAGTCGTCTATACCGTCACCGATTATGTCGGAAAGTTTTCTCAAAGCATCGGATTTTTCTATTTTATCGTTTAATAATCCAGAATACGGAGGAATCACCAAAGAACTTATAATTCTGGGGAAATAAACCGAAGATGCGCCTCTTTGCTTTGTTTGCGGATATTCGGAACAAATACTCTTTTCGTTCTTCCAAGGATGTCTTCCGGTACAATGAAAATCCGTGCCGAATTTACTGTCTTTTGTTTCGACCTCGAAAGTATCTTTGTTAAACGCCCCGAACAACGAAGCTTTCGCTCCGCAATTAGTACACTCCACTTCCACCCCTTCAAGTCCCGATGTCGCAGACGAACCTGTTTTAAATAAAAGTTGCGGATGAGAACATACTTCTTTCTCTCCGAATCTGTTTTTGCAGTGTACCCATTTTATCCACGGGAAATCGTCTATATGACCGTGTTTGCAAACCGTTACAATACGAGCGGGAACCAATTCTTGGCGATCTTCCGAACATACAGGTTTACCTATCATATACGGATCGTTATCTGGCATATTTTTTCTTGCCGATTTCGCCTTATATTCTTTTTGCCATTCCTCAATCGGCTTAAATTTTCTGCATTTCGGACAAAAATACCATCTCGGAAACCGGACAAACGGAATACCGCAATCCGAAGGAGTAATAAATTCGCTTACATCGAGCAATTTTTCCAATCTCTCGTCATGTATAATATCAGGATTTTCCCACAGCTCGGATGTTGCGGTCATCAATACTTGGCTCGGAAAATCTATCATAGCTCCGACACCGTATTGTAAAACGGCTTGACTCCTTCTCACACTATGAGTTATCTCGTCCATTTTTCTTCTTGTTTTAATTTCAGTCATATTCACCCTCCCAAACAACAACCGACACAGGCACGGTTTTATCAACGTTTCTCAAAGACGTTAATGTCTTTTGCGCATCATCCTTGCTTTTATCATCAAACCGTTTTATCAAACGGTCTGCTCCCTTGGGAGCATCTTTTACGATAAAATCATCTCCGTATGTCAAATGTTCGTCTTTCTCCGCCTTACTAATCCATTCATTGATAAACTCCGTTATCTCTCCTTCGGCGTCTTCGCTGTCGTCTTTCATACCTTTCGGGTTAAAAGAATTTATTTCTTTTATTCTGTCCGAAATATATTTTGCGATCTTCTTTATCTTCTCTGTTTGATATTCGTCGCAAGCCATACAAGCATCCTTATCGGAATTTAACTCGGACACGGATTGCCGTACCGCGGATAATAATACGGCATGAAGCGCCCTGTCGCGCGAAGGTGCCGAAAAAGGAGTAACGCCCGTCGGTTCGACGAATTTATAAAAAGCACTGTGAAATGCCTTAAATTGTTCATAAAACGACCTGTCTCTGCTTTTTGATGCGTCGTATAATGTTACGGCAAGTCCGGGATAACTTCTCCCTATTCTGCTCGACGCTTGAATATATTCGCTTACGGATTTAGGTTGTCCCTGCAACATCATAAGATTCAATCGCGCGACGTCTACACCGACGGAAATCATATTCGATGCCAGCAACACGTTAATCGGATATTTCTGATTTTTCATATTATCTTCCGAAAACGTCAGATGTTCCAACTTGTCCAACGTGTCGTTCAACTCGGTTGTACTTACACGACTGGTTAATTCGTATGCCATACCGATATTTCTGGATGAATATCTCTTGACTATTTGTCTGTATGTAATTCTTTTTATGAAGTCTTTCACATCGTCCGCAACAACGGAAGATGCTTTACCGAGTTCTTTTAAGCTATTAAAATAAACGGCTAACGTATAAAACTTATCTTTTTCTTCGTCGGGGCAATCAAGTTGCCAAACAAATTGCAATGCGGCAGCAGTTGCTCTCGCTTGTAACATAACCTTTGTTTTTCCGGACGGCATAACGCCCAAGTAGAGTCTTCCGAAATCTTCGTCTGTCGGAATTTCCTTCGCAAAAAACGAATCCGCGGCATCTAATCCCTGAGCGGGGAACTGCCGAACTTCTCTGTTATATAAAGCTCGACATTGTAAATCGGCTTGTCTTATCGTAGCCGTCGACGCAATAATTTTAGGTCTCTTTCCTTTATACGAACACAAATAATCTATAGCCGTTTCATACAATCCTACCATCGATCCGAGCGGTCCCGCTATCAAATGTAATTCGTCCTGAATTATCAAATCCGGAGCATCGTTGCCGTTTACGCCGAAAAACGATCTTATATCTTTTTTCCACGCCATCATCGCGAACTTATCGACGGTACCGAATAATAGCGTCGGAGGATTGGAATACAATTCTTCGTCTACGACTTGTATCGGTAAAGACTTCTCGAATACACAGCCCTCTTGAGTGCAATGCAGATAAAAATGCTTATTCTTAAAAGCGTAACCCCACGTTCCTTTTATTTTTCGATTAATTTCGTCTTGTACGATTTTCGTTCCGCACCACGGGCATTTTAAAACCTGAAACTTATTATATTTGTCTTTCGATATTTTAAGATTGCTTCCCGACTTTAACTTATCGAAACTTTCTTTGGCTTTAGCATTCGTGTTAGGCGTATGTTCGCCGCCTATCCATAACCCTATGGTTATTTTCTCATTTCCGAGATTATAGTTTTTATAACCGCTTTCTTCCTCGTCTTCTCTGATTTTTTCGCACGCACATATCAAAGTGGACGCACGAACAAATTGTTGCGAAGTCAGCAATCGCAATGTATATCTCATCATAACCGTCGTGCCGCCGTTTGCGGGATTCTTCAATCTTCTATAGAAGATCGTAAACGCAGTTACGCCCAAATAAGCCTCGGTTTTACCGCCGCCTGTCGGGAACCAAATCAAATCGACAAAATCCCTGTCCCTACTTGACGGATTCACGATTCCGTTTATCGACATCAATAAAAATGCTAACTGAAACGGACGCCACCTTGCATTTTCGTCACTTTCCTTAAAATAATCGATGCAAGAAATCTTATCTTGCCATTCGGCATCATCCAGATATTTATCTTCTTTTTGAAAAGCCCCGTGAATCCGTTGCATAAACATTGCGCGATTAGCCAAATTAAACGCCCGATACGCCGTTTCGTCTTTTTTCAGAAGTTCTATCCCGTCGACCATTCTTTGATACGATTCAAAGCATTGAGATATATGCTTTTTTGCCGTTTCCTCGTATCTTTTATATCCGACATTATTTTCGATTTCGGTACGCAGATTTTTTATCCACTCGCCGTATGTATTGATAAACGTAGATAATTTTTTCGTCTTTTCGATTTTATCGTCGGATTCGAGATCCGATAAATACTTCATCGATAAACATTTTTCGTCTACGTTTTTTTCGCTTTCGGTACCTCTGCGCAAATTCAAATTTATTTTCGGAACCTCATAAATAGGCATAAACTCGGTATGAATTTCTCCGATACCTTGTTCTATATTCCAATCGACCGATACACCGTGTCCCGTTCCGTATATTTCTTTCTTGCTGTATAATAAAGCCAATGATTTTTCTTCTTCGTCTAAATTATCCTCTTTTGCGATTTTATTATAGTCAAGAAAAATTTCTCCGAATAAATCGCCGCTTTGTATCGATATCACGGGTTGAAAAATATGCTTCTTTTTACCATCTCTGTCTTCATTTACAAGCATAACCGTGATGCCGTAAATCTTTTCCGTAATTTTTCTTTTTACTGCGGTAACATAACCTCCGGTGTTCTTTAACTCGCATTTTGACTTATTCCCGTCAAAATCCAACTTTAATTTTTCTTTATACGGGAATCTCCTGTATGATTTTCGAGTTTTAAAAATTTTATTCAGATTAGCCGTTGCCGTAAACAATTCCGGATTCTCGATTGCGTTGTGTTCGAATAAATCGCTTAGATCGCGATAATTAATCGATCTCAATTTTTTAATCGTTTGTGATTTTTCGTCAAAAGATATATACGTCGATAAACAGTCGGGGATATTTAACGTATCACCGAAATACGGAACTTCTATCTCGTTATCCGCCGCCAAATTATAAATCGCATAATCTACCGATACATACATCGATTTTATATCGCCCGAAACAAAAAACGTGAGTCCTACGGAAGACGGCTTATTCTGCTGAGCCAAATTCACTTCTTCGTCGCACGAATCATCCTTGTACATCGAACCGGTCGAAGAAATAATTTCCGTCTCTTTCTCCGCATCGCTTTCTTCGTCGAAATTCTCATCTTCTGTATCTTCCCGAGAAACAGCCTCCGAGACTTCGTCGTTATCTCCGAATTTATCGTCTTTCGGATATAATATACCGACGGAATATCGCTCGAAAGGCACTTCCGATATCAGTTCGTGCTCTTCGTCCGGATACGAAACTTCGGATCCGGGGCCTAAAAGTTCGGATTTCATCGCTTTAACGATTCTCTTCCTGATTTCAAGTAAATCTTTGTTTAATGTATTCATTTTTTCCTCCCATCGTAATTATAAGATACACGGTTTATTTGCCATATAAACGGGAACTTTCGCATTCTCTTCTGGTTCGTTGATAGATGAAATTTGTTCGATTTGAGATAAATCGTCGGCGTTTTTCTCGACTTCTTTCCATATCGGATCATTATTTTCCGACAAAATGTTTTTTATTATCGCCTTACCTAATAAATTTAAGATTTTTCGTCTTAGCTTTCTTATTTCGCCGCAACTTTTGCAAACTTCTTTGAAATCCAAACTCGATCCGATTGTACTTAAAATCGCTTTATAATCATTCTCGTCCGTCGGTCCGACTATGTGACATTCTTCGGTTAACCAACTTCTTACGGCTGCATATGACCTCGAACATCCGTTTTTATCCAACATATCGACAAAATTTACCAGCGAATAATTATTGCTCTCGATAAAAGTTCTTATTTCATTTTTCCACGCCAAAGACTGTTTATAGTAATTCGGATAATCTGTCTCCTTATATTTATCGTTTAAGAGATTATTCAACAACAAATCGACTATATCTTTATTTTCGGATTGTTTTGTAAAAACAATACTGTCCCCGACTTTCAAATCCGCCAAATCGGTTTCGTCTATCGATTCTCCCGATATTCTGTACGCTTTAAACTGCTTTGTAAAAAAGCCGGCGTTTCCCGATAAAAATGTTAGAATTTTAGCAACCGGAACTAAAGAATCCGTTTTTGAAAATTCTCTTTTTAGATATGTATTTGCACTTTTTACTTGTAAGTTTTGAGTCAGTTGCTCTATTTCCTTTTCAAATCGGAAATCCAAGTCATTATCTTGCAATCTTTCGTCCGCAGTTTCTTTATTTTCAGACACTCGACCGTATTGTATCCCTTGTTTTTCGTATATCGTTTGCGACTCGCGTAAAGTGTTCTTTTTCATATAATTCGACTGATATTTTTCATAGTCGTATATTAAAAGATCCGCATAAGCAAACGAAGCTTCGGCGTAAGGGTTAAATGTAAAATCATAGTATGCCGTCGTAAATATAACGTGAGAAAAAACGCTTCTGTTTTTTTCAAATACGGAAACAGTCAAAACATCCGGTAATTTATCTCTTTCGATATTTTCGTCGTTTAACCACAAATCGAAAATAGTATTATAATATGCCTTTGTAGTTACAATACAATCTACTTTTTCCGTTTTTATTTTTTGTATTATGATATTTGCCTTCGGATTTTCATAATAAAGTCGGTCAAGCATAAGCGAAATATTTGAATTTATATATTCTATATCTTCTTTAATTTCCGCATCCGTTTCTGTTCCGAAAGCCGCGAGCGAACTTAATTTATCATCTAACGTCCACCCGATTTGTTGTTTCTCAAATGCAATGTTACAATATTTCAACGGAAAATAGGCAGACCTACATAAGTTCAATAGAAAATAACAATTGATTATATATTCTTCGCAGCCTTCAAAATACGATAATTGCCGTTGAATAGTCAATAACCGCTTTTTTATTTCGTTAATAACGCCGTTCCAATCGGTATTAATAACGGTTTCGTTCAAAGTCCTTTTTGAAAATAAAGTAAATTCTCGTATAATTCTTTTTCTTTCGTCCGAATCAAATCGACTTGTTTCGGGAAATTCGATTTGTTCCGGTAGAACGGAATAAATATGATATGCATCATCGTTAATAAATTCGGCAAATTTAACAAAATTTAATTTTCCCTCCAGAATCGAAAATTTCAGGCTTTTTCTGCTTGATACACTAAGTTCACTGCTATTATACCAAATCGATTCGTCCGGGAAAACACACCCGATGAGAGACTTCCCGTTATCGTCTATAACAAAATCACGCAACGTCGAAATTTTTGAATAAAATTTAATTATCGGATCTTCCTTTGTAGGATTATTACCGATTTGATATTTTTCTCCGTCGCTGAAATATGCCGCAGTAACCAATTCGGATAATTTAATTTTTTTGCCGTTATAATCGATAACAACATTATTATACACATCTTCCGCAAAACCCCTATCGCATACTACGGCTATCGATTTTTCTATCTCGGTGCTTATTTCCGACTTCTTTTTGTCCGTACAATAACTTATAAAGTCCTTTCGTTTCAAAAAGTCCGATTTAACACCCCTTCCGTCTAATCGTTCGGAAGATCCGTTATACCGAGATATATTTTTATTTTTTAGACTTTCTAACGGATAATATCTTTTACAGGAATTACTTTCATAAACAAAATAATCTTTATCATGAAACAAGCCTACTCCGTTTAGTTTCCCTAAACTAATAAATTTAACTCGTTCTCCGTCTATTATCAACAAATCTCCCGGATTAAGTTGTTCTATCAAATCAAGAATATCGGTGTTTTTATAAAGAACGCAATATATAGCAGAAAGCGCGATCGTCAGAACATGGTAAAACGAGGAGCCCGAATTCAGCATAAGCGCATTTTCGTGTTTTTCCTCCGATTCCAAAACTTTGCACACATAATTTCCGTATTTTTTAAATACCGGCAAATCCGTCAACACAATATTCTTATAGGATATCGTAATTTCTTCGTAAATCTCCGTAATCGTCATCTTTTGTTCCCCCTAACAATAATTATATTTTTAAATACTCAAAACACCCGAGCATAAACTCCGCCATACTTTTTATTACCAGAATCGTTACCGAGTTACCGAATTGTTTATACATTTGCCCGTCTTTTGTGCCCTCCGGAAAAGAAAATCTATCTTGACCGTTTTCGACAAAAGCATAATTTATAAACCCTTGCAATTTTCCCCATTCTCTCGGAGTCATAACTCGTATTCCTTCGCTATTCAAAGGCGAGTGTTTCCCTTTTATCTCTTTTCCCGAAATCCCCTCTCTGTAATCGACAATCAAATTACGCTCTTTCCCCGAACCGCCGGTTGCCAAAAGGGTATTTGCTATCGGATGTTCGATTCCGTCTCGGTTTACTATCACATATCCATACCCGTTTCCGTTTTTCTTTTGCCTTGCTTTATGCCTTTTCAGTGTTTCCCAATACCCCGCAGACATATAATATTTTTCGGGAGCATTCATTTCTAAAACGTCACAAAGATCTTCGTATATTTTTATGTCATTATGAGTAGGCAGCACCATATCGCATAAAGCCGATTCGTTTTTAATAAGATTACGATCAAACCCCATGATATACGTTCTAGGTCTATTTTGCGGAACTCCGAAATGCTTTGAGTTTCTTACATAGTCTCGCCAATCATAGCTTATCTCACCATTTTCATCTCTTTTTGCACCGATAATTTTATAATTTAATTTTTTCTCCAATGTTTCTATTATTATCCGAAAAGTTCTGCCATTATCGTGTTTGACGAGATTATCTACGTTTTCAAGAAAAAAAGCTTTTGGATGCGTTTTTTCGATTATTTCGGCGATATGCCAGAATATCACGCCTTTTTCGCTATCGTCAAATCCCTTTTCCAATCCGGCTCTGCTAAATGTTTGACACGGAAAACCCGCCAAAAGAACATCATAAGGCGTTTCGATTACTTTTCTCTTAAAATCATCCGAGGTTAAATCATTAAACGGATTTTCGCCGAACAGAAGCTCATAGGTTTTGCATGCGCTTAAATCGATCTCTGCGGAAAGCACGTTTTTGAACTTTCCCGTCATTTCAAATCCTTTACGAATTCCTCCTATCCCCGCGCACAAATCTATCGTTTTATACATTTTTCAATTTCCTTTACGCAATTTTCCGTTTGTTTCTTTATCTCCGTTCCCCAAAATCTTAAAACCGTCCATCCCTCTTCCGAAAGTTTCATATTAACCTCTTTATCTCGTTGCATATTACGCTCTATTTTCGGAATCCAAAAGTCTTGTCTTGTTTTTATCTCATTCTTTTTACGTTCCCAATCGTAACCGTGCCAAAATTCACTATCACAAAATATAGCAACTTTTTTCGATTTAAAAACAATATCGGGGTGTCCGAAAATATCTTTAACGTTTTTTCGATAGCGGTATCCTTTATTCCATAAAGCATTTCTCAAAATTTTTTCGATTTCGGAATCTTTGGATTTTACTCTTTGCATATTATAATGTATTTGCTCTTGCGTCTTCTTCATCAGCTCTTCTCTTTATTTTATCATACAAAACATGATAACTACGGTCATAATTAAAAAATTTTTCTTAAATTCGGCAATTATTTTTCGTCATCCACGATTTCGACGATATCGTCAAGCGTACAGCCCAGTGCCGTGCAGATTTTTATAAGCACGTCGGAATTTACCGAAACGCCGTCTTTTTTCATTTTTGCAAGCGTTGCGGGGCTTACTTTTGCGAGCGCGGCGAGTTCCTTGCTCTTCATCTCCCTGTCTATCAGTAATTTGAATAATTTTTTATAACTTGCTGCCATAATACACCTCATTGACTACTTTATTCAATTATACCATATTCCGGTATGTTTTGCAATAGGTATTTGAAATAAATTCAAAGAAGTTTTAATTTCTTTCACTTTTTTCTATCGCTTATAATTTTGCTTTCGTCCAGTCCAAGCGATTTCAGCCACATTTCCTTTTCCGTCTGAATCACGGAATACATCACCTTATCGCTCTCGCAATAAGCCAACAAAAAATTGTAATGTTTCAGTTTTGTTCTGATTTTATCGTCCGGATCATCGATCTGTATTTTCGGTCGGCGGTAATCGTTATACAAAGTCAGAAAAACTTTCCAACTGTATGCCGCAAGGCTCTGCTTTGCCGCGCGTTTGCAATATCTTCGCCAGCAAAGCCTGATTGACGAACGGTGCTTAACCATCTGAAACTCTTCCCACTTAAAATCGGGAATCAGATACCCGTCTCCCGCTTTCGCCCTTTCCGGGAAAAGCAAATAAGCAAGTTCTTTTTCGCTCATTCCGCTCAATTCGTCAAGCCCGATACCGATAGCGTTTACTCGTTGCAAAACGCGCCAGACCGTCATACGGGAACAATCGCAAAGCGTAGCGATCTGCGTGCGGTTGTTCCCTTTCAAGTAATATTCTAAAATCAATTTATATTTCGACATAAAATACCTCTCTTTTATCGCCCTCTTTTACCTACAACAGTATATATGGAAAAATGTAACATTTGAGGAACCACCCCTTAATTTTAGCACATTTTCCGATTTTCGACCGCTTTCAGAAGAGTAAAAAAACAGCCAGACTCAAGCGAGAATGGCTGTTTTTCATAAAATTCAGTATTAAAATGCCGGAATTTAACCGTTTTCCGTCAAAAGCTTACGCCCTCGGATTACGGATGTTAGCCTGTGCTGCCGCAAGACGTGCGATAGGCACTCTAAACGGTGAGCAAGAAACATAATCGAGACCGATTGCATGGCAGAATTCGATGGAAGAAGGATCGCCGCCGTGTTCGCCACAGATACCGCAGTGCAAATGGCTGTTTGCGCCCTTGCCGAGCGTGACTGCCATCTTCATGAGTTTGCCGACGCCGACAGTGTCGAGACGTGCAAACGGATCGGACTCATAGATCTTTGCTTGATAGTAACTGGGCAAGAACTTGCTTGCGTCGTCACGGCTGAAGCCGAAGGTCATTTGAGTAAGGTCGTTTGTGCCGAAGCAGAAGAAGTCTGCTTCCGTTGCGATTTCGTCAGCGGTGAGTGCTGCTCTGGGGATTTCGATCATGGTGCCGACTTCGTATTTGAGATCGACGCCTGCTTCTTTGATGACTGCGTCAGCAGTGTCGACAACCGTCTTCTTGCAGAACTTCAATTCTTTGACTTCGCCGACGAGCGGAATCATGATTTCGGGTTCCACCTTCCAGTCGGGGTGACGTTTTTGGACGTTGATAGCCGCCTTGATGACAGCCTTGGTTTGCATAACCGCGATTTCGGGATACGTGACCGCAAGACGGCATCCTCTGTGTCCCATCATCGGGTTGAATTCATGCAAACTGTCGCAAATGAGTTTGATTTCGGAAACGGTCTTACCTTGTGCTTTTGCAAGCAATTCGATATCCTTTTCTTCGGTCGGAACGAATTCGTGGAGCGGCGGATCCAGGAAACGAATGGTGACAGGCATGCCTTTGAGTGCTTCCATCAAGCCTTCGAAGTCTGATTGTTGCATGGGCTCGATTGCCGCAAGTGCTTTGACGCGTTCTTCAACGGTCTCGGAGCAAATCATCTCACGGAATTTATCGATTCTGCCCGGTCCGAAGAACATGTGTTCGGTACGAACAAGACCGATACCTTGTGCGCCGAGTTCCGCTGCGCGTTGTGCGTCTTGAGAAGTATCCGCATTGGTGCGAACGCCGAGAGCTTTATATTTGTCTGCGAGCTTCATGATTCTTCCGAAATAACCGCTGTTGGGGTCTGCCGGAACAGTCTTGATAATGGTGTCGTAGATGTTGCCCGTCGTGCCGTCGAGAGAGAGACCGTCGCCTTCGTGGAAGACCTTTCCGCCGAGTTCGAAGAACTTCTCTTCTTCGTGCATCTTGATGTCGCCGCAACCGGATACGCAGCAGGTACCCATACCGCGAGCAACGACCGCTGCGTGAGAAGTTTGACCGCCGCGAACGGTGAGAATGCCTTGTGCATACTTCATGCCTTCGATGTCTTCAGGAGATGTTTCAAGTCTGACGAGAACGACCTTCTTGCCTGCTTTGCCTTCTTTCACTGCGTCTTCTGCGGTGAAAACGATAGTGCCTGCCGCTGCGCCCGGAGATGCCGCGATACCCTTGCCGACGACGTTTTGCTTGTCGGCGACTTTGAGTGCCTGTGCGTCGAATTGCGGGTGGAGCAACATATCGAGAGTCTTTGCATCGATTTGAAGAAGTGCTTCTTTCTCGTTTATCATGCCTTCGTCGATAAGGTCGCAAGCGATGCGGATTGCAGCCGCTGCGGTACGCTTACCGTTTCTTGTTTGAAGCATGAAGAGTTTGCCCTTTTCAATTGTGAATTCCATATCTTGCATGTCTTTGTAGTGATTTTCCAAAGTCTTGCAAACGTCTTGGAATTGTTTATAAACGTCAGGAAGAACTTCTGCCATCTTGGAGATAGGCATCGGGGTGCGAACGCCTGCGACGACGTCTTCGCCTTGTGCGTTCATAAGGAACTCGCCCATGAGGCCTTTTTCGCCGGTTGCGGGGTTACGAGTGAATGCAACGCCTGTGCCGCAATCGTCGCCCATGTTGCCGAACGCCATCATTTGCACGTTGACTGCAGTACCCCAGCTGTACGGGATATCGTGGTCCATACGGTAAACGTTTGCGCGCGGGTTGTCCCAGCTGCGGAAAACTGCTTCGATTGCCTTGAAGAGTTGTTCCTTCGGATCGGACGGGAAGTCTTGACCGAGTTGAGCCTTGTACTCTGCTTTGAATTGTTCTGCGAGTTCGTGGAGATCGTCTGCGCTGAGCTCGACGTCTTGAGTGACGCCGCGATCTTCTTTCATCTTGTCGATGAGTTTTTCAAAGTATTTCTTACCGACTTCCATAACGACGTCGGAGAACATTTGGATGAAACGTCTGTAGCAGTCCCAAGCCCATCTGGGATTGCCGGATTTCTTTGCGAGCACGTCCACGACTTGCTCGTTGAGACCGAGGTTGAGAATGGTGTCCATCATGCCCGGCATAGACGCTCTTGCGCCCGAGCGGACGGATACGAGAAGCGGATTTTCTGCATCGCCGAATTTCTTGCCGGTGATTGCTTCGAGTTTCTCAATATAATCCATGATTTCGGCTTTGATGGAATCGTTGATGTGTCTGCCGTCTTCATAGTATTGAGTGCACGCTTCCGTCGAGATGGTGAATCCTTGCGGAACGGGAAGACCGATGTTGGTCATTTCTGCGAGGTTTGCACCTTTGCCACCGAGAAGCTCACGCATTTGCGCATTGCCCTCTGTGAACAGATAAACATATTTCTTCTGCATTTAGAAGTCCTCCTAAAGATTTCTTTTATACTCAATTATCATACCAAAACGCGCGCCATTTTGCAAGAAAAAAATATATCTTACAAAAGTATTTTTATATTTTATATAATCTACACCGTATACGGCCGAAATACCCACCCGTTTCAAGTCCCCGAAACACGAAAACCGTCGAAAAAAGTTTTGCGACAAAGAAATGTGCAAAGTCTTTCAAAATATGTTGCGCAAGCGGAAAATATTTGTTAAACTAAAAACGAAATAAATTTAAGGAGTGCAATCTCGTTATGGACGCTGACCCCGGAAGTAGTCACATATCCACGAATGCGCTCGCGCTTTGATTCTTTATCGGTTGGCGCGGCGTATTTTTGCCACGGAAACCAACTATGATCCAAGTTTACAAAAAAATCAACAAATCACTCGTCGAAGTTGAGCCCGACCTTGTCGTCGAAGGCTACGATTTCACTGACCAGTGGGTGCATATGTCAAACCCGACCGACAAAGAAATCGAGTTGGTGTGCAAGGCTACCCAAATTCCCGAAGAGTACGTCAAAGCGGCGTTGGACTCCGAAGAGCGCGCTCACATCGAAAAAGAAGACAACGTGCTTATGGCCGTCACCGACATTCCGATAACGGAAGAAGACGACGACAAATACACCTATTCCACCCTGCCTTTCGGTTTTATCTCAAACGAAAACACGATAATCACCGTTTGTCTTAACGAAACGTCAATCATCTACGACCTTATGGCAGGCAGATACGTCAAAGATTTCAACATTCACAAACGCACGAGATTCCTTCTTCAACTGCAATACGTCATAGCAAAGAAATATCTGCAATACCTTAAACAGATAGACAGAGCAAGTCAGCGCGTTCAGGCGGAACTTGAAAAGGCAATGAAAAACGAAGGTCTCATCGAGATGCTTTCTCTTGAAAAATCACTCGTGTACTTTTCCACTTCTCTTCGTTCAAACACCGCCGTTCTCGACAAAGTGCCGCGCCTTGTGAAATTCTTTGAAGAAGACGAAGACCTTTGGGACGACGTTCTCATCGAAAACCGTCAGGCAATCGAGATGTCAAACATATACAGAGACATTTTGTCGGGCACGATGGACACCTACGCTTCCATCATTTCAAACAACCTTAACGTCGTTATGAAGACGCTCACGGTGCTCACGCTTTTGGTTGACACCCCTGCTATGATTGCGGCCCTTTGGGGCATGAACACGGGCGTTCCGTTTGAAGGTCAGCAATGGGGCTTCTGGGTTGTTGTCGGAATAAACGTGCTTATCTGCATTGCGCTCATCATCGTCTTCATAAAAAAGAAAATGCTCAAATAACGAAGTGCAAAACCGTCATCGAATTGCAAACTTATCGTTTGATAATATCTTCAAAAAGTCGGCATATCAGCCGACTTTTTCATTGCCACACAAAAGCATCCGCCTTTTATCCACATATAAAAAACCGTTATTCTATCCGCATATTCGTCAATTCGCAAGACCGTATTGCATTCTTTATAGAACAAGAATAAAAGTCAATAGATTACCTTTTCCGACACAAAAGTTACGATAAGGACGTCATCAAAAAAATTGAAGATTTCGCTTCCGGTTTTTTACACGATTCTTTGTACAACCGATAATCTATCGGTGTATTTTGAATAATTATTTCTAATAATAAACATATAAACAGACAAAAAGACCCAAACCGATTTCTCGGCTTGGGTCTTTCAAATCACTTTTTAGTCGCGCTTATATCAGCCTTGAATGAGTACTTGCATAATCTTTGCCATGCACTTGACGATAATCTTTCTCTCTTCGGGAATGTCTTTATATTTCTTGTATGCGGAAAGAAGAAGCATGGCGACGTTCATCTTCATCTGCTTGGACATGTTGAGCGAAAGCATATAATCGACGAGATTGGGCAACTTGACGAGTTTTGCGGGTTTGACGATTTCGTCGTCTTCTTCCGGTCCGTCCACGACGTAAACGATTTCTTCCTGTTGTTCGTCGGTTGCGCCTTGCTCGACTGCGGATTCTTCTTCGACTTGCTTGCCTTCATTTTCTTCCGTTTCTTCGGTTTCTTGCGCGTCTTCGTCCACCGTCTCTTCGACTTTTTCGTCTTCAACGGTTTCGGGAGCAGGCGTTTCGACTTGCTCGGATTGTTCAATCTCTTCTTGATCGGGCGTTTCTTCGCACTTGACTTCTTCAACGGTCTCTGCCTGTTGCTCAGTCTTTTCTTCGACTACGTCGTCAACGGGCACGGCAACGAGATCTTCGCCTTTATCTTGTTTTTCAGCGTACGCAACCGCTTCGAGTTCGCCTTCTTGTGCGGTGTCGTCGTCTTCGATGATTTCGCTTTCAAGGAAGATTTTCTCTTCTTCAGGCTTCGGCTCTTCTACAGGATGCTGCTTTGCAGCCTGCTCTTGTTCCAGAGCGAGTTGTTTTGCACGTTCTGCTTCAAGTTGCGCTTGTTTTTTCTTCTTTCCAAACATCTTACAATCCTCACAATATGTTTTTATTGTAGCGTCGGCAAATTAAGTCCCCCGACTGAACTTGTTTTTGTTTATACAAAAATTTTAGTCACGATATTATATTTACGTTCACTTGTTTTCTTGCAAGTCGCGCATAACCTTTGCGAGGCAACCCACGACGATTTTGCGGTCTTCCTTGCTGTTTTCAAACTTCTTGTACGTGCCGATAAGCATTGTTGCGATTTGAATCTTCATTGCTCTTGGCATGTTCTTTGAGAGCATATAATCGACGAGATTGGGCAATTTGACGAGTTTTGCGGGCTTAACGTGTTCATCGTCGTCTTCGTCTCCGTCAACGACGTACACCACTACGGGTTCTTCGTCTTCCGATTGCGTTTCTTCACCGTCTTCGTTTTCGTCGGTTTCTTCCGCGTCTTCGTTTTCAACGTCATCGACAGGCTCTTCAGTCTCTGCCGTTTTCACATCTTCGTCTTCTGCAATTTCTTCTTGTTCGCTTTCGGAATCGTCAGTCGCTTCGTCCACGGATTCCGTTTCTTGTTCTTTGACTTCTTCCGTGCTTTCTTCGACAGGAGACTCTTCGCTTTCTTGCTCTTCAGGCTCTTCGACTGTCTCTTCGACCGCTTCCGTTTCCGTATCTGCGACAGGTTCAGACTCTTCTGCAGGTTCTTCGACAGATTCTTCCGCAACGGGCTCTTCTTCGACTTGCTCGTCTATGACAGGTTCTTCAGCTTCTTCGGTTTCTTCCGTCTCTTCGTCTTGAACGGGTTCTTCTTCAACGGTTTCGTCCGTGTCTTCGGCAGGCTCTTCGTCCGCAACTTCGTCCGTTTGTTCGTCCGCTTGCTCTTCGACTTGAACAGGCTCTTCGTCTGCGCCTTGCGGCTCGCTTGCTATAAGTTCGTCTATGGTTTGTTCAACCGTGCCGTCTTCTTCGTCAAGAGTTTCATTCGCACTTTCTTCTTCGATTTGAGCGGATTTTTCTTCTTCCGTCTTCTCTTCTATAAGTGCTTCGATAGGCGTCTGTTCGAGCGCGTATTCCTGCTCTGCGTCAACCGCCTTTGCTGTGTTGCGAGCGATGATTTCTTCCACCATGCCCGAAAGTTCGGCAAGCGGTGACGAATCCGTCGCATAATTGCTTTCGACCTGAAGATTGACTTTTGCGTCAAGGTCTTCCTGCATATCTTCAAACACTTCGAGACATTTTTTCGATTGTTTGCGGTTGATTATGACAAGCACGAGAAAAACGACTGCTATTGCGACAAGTCCGACGAAATGAATCACGCCCATTTCGTTTGCCGTAAGCGTGCCGAATCCCCAAAATGCGAAAAAACCGAGAACGAGAAGCGCGATTGCAAGATAAATGCCCGAGCGATAGTCCTTGTTTTTCTTCACGACTTTTTCGTACACGTTTCCGTCGCTGACGACGTCGCTCGGATAGCCGAATCTCACGCCGAGATATTGCACCCAACTGTCGCGCAAAGGTTGCGGTGCTTTTGACGAGAAGCAATGTGCCGTGAAATCGCTCACGTTGTCGTCGTCAACCTGGTCAACGTTTGCGAGATATTTTTCGATTTTTTTGCTTGCGCCGATGAGCTTGCGAGCACGAGATCCGAAATAAGTGAGCGCAACTATAACGCCGATGCCGACGATCACGGCAACGACGACGATAAAATACGTTTTGAAATCGATAGCGGGCATTTTGGAAGAGAGTTCCGCAAGCCAATTGAATGCTTTTTCAAAAAATTCCACAAGCACGCCTCCTATATCGAATACAAATTATCTATATGATTATACATACAATACACAAAAAAATCAAGATAATAACAAAACATTTGTCGCATTTTTTTAATGTTTCGTCACTTTAATATACACAAAAGCGCGCCACAACCTGCGTTTTGCAGCGTTATGACGCGCCTATACCGTCTTCGCTTTTTACAAATCCATCGTTTTGCCGCTCTTGAACGAATAAAGCACAACTCTATCGATTTTTGCACAAATCACACTTTCAACCGCCGATTTGTATAGATAAAGTTGCTTTTTGTACTTTTTCACGGTTTCTTCGTCTCTTAAAAGCGAGTTCTTGAAATCGACTATTATCTTCACGTCGTCGTTGATAAAAAGGTCTATGACGCCCTGAACGAGAACTCTGTCCTGCGACGTAAATCCGTCCGACACTTCGCACGCCGGCTTGTACATCATAAAGGATTGTTCCCTGTGACATCTGCCTTTCTTTTCAGCTTCGCGTGCGATTGCCATAACGTCGCTTTCAAGGCAACGCAATATGTCTTTCGGGTTTACGACGGTTCTTTCTTCTTCGGTGAGAACGTTTCTTGCCACCATATCGTCTATTGCGGCTTGCACCTGACTTTCGGTGTTTACGAAATAATCGATATACTGCATAACCTTGTGATACGCCGTGCCGATTTTTGCCGCTTCTTCGTAAATTCTCACCGTCTCTTCGTCTATGCTGTCAAGAGCCGATACGCTGTATTTCATCGCAAGAGTCGTCGCTTCTTCGTGCGGATACTTGAACGCCTGTGCCGCGGCGATTTTCTCTTTCACTTCTTCGTTACATTTACCCGCAACGACGTTTTGCGCCGCTCCGTCAATCTCGACGTCTTGAGCACTATGCCTGAACACGGGCACTTGTGCGCCATCTGCAACTGCCTGAGATATGAAATCGAGTGCGCAACCGGCGCCCGTAAGTTTCGCGCTTTGTCCGAACTCTTTCGCTCTTGCGTCCGACACGGTTGCAGTGATATACATAAGTTGTTTCGCTCTCGTTAGCGCAACGTAAAACAAGCGGATCTCTTCTTTCAGTTGATTGTCTTTTATGCTCTTCTCTACGGCAAGTTTCGAAAGCGTAAGTTTCGTTTTGGTTTTGTTGTCGACGTCGAAATAATTCATTCCGACAAGCCCCTTGTTGTTTTTCTTGTTTTCAAGGTCGCTGTCTCCGAAGCCTTTGCCCGTCGCGATAAGGTCTCCCGTGGCGGAATCGCGCTTGAATTGTACCGCGCAATCGGCAACGAAAACTATCGGGCTTTCAAGTCCTTTGTATCCGTGGAACGTGCTGATTGCAACTCTGTCTTCGCCGCCACCGTCTCTCGTCTCGTTTGCGCCTTCGACGTAGTCTTCGACGAATTTTCCAAGCGATTGTTCGCTCTCCGCCACACTGCGTATAAAGCCTTTAAGTCCCGTAACGTTGCCTTCGCCCGTGCGCATCAGATACGCGTCGTAGCAAAACTCGGCAACCGCGTCGTTCATAAGTTCGCTCACGCTCTCAAACGACGCTTTGAGTCTGTACTTTTCAAGCAAAGCAAGCGTTGACTTTGCCTTTGTCGCCAAATCGTCGTTTCCGAGTGCGCACGCCACGAATTTATCGTAAAAACATTCTCCGCTTTCCGACGCTATTTTTGCAAGTTCGCTCTCGTCGTATCCGCCGAAAAACGACAACAAAAAACCCGCAAACGGAACGTCTTGTCTGGGATTGTCGAGAGTGCGCATAAAGCACATAATTTCTCTTTCGGGCAACGACGCCGAACGCACGAACGAGCCTTCCGACACCGGTATACCTTCGTCTTTCAGCACTTTTACGATTTCTATTGCGGAGTTCGAACGATTGCGGAACAACACCGCAATATCTCCGTATCCGATATATTTTCCGTTGCCGTTTTCGTCAACGCCTTTCGCTCTGCCGACAAGCGTTTTTATCTCGTTTGCGATAAATTTACCTTCTCTGAACGCCGCGCTTCCGCCGTCTTCGTCATCGTCGTCGAATCTCTCTTTCGTCACGTCGTAAAGACCGTTTGCGCTCTCGCTTTCGGATTTCGATTTGGTAAACAAATGAACCTGCACGTATCCTTCGGGAGACACGCCGTCTAGCGTTACGGGCGGTATGGACGCAAGTTCGAAACGTGCGTCCGATTTGTAGTTTATGTCCGCGCTCTTTTTTGTCATCACCCCGTCGAAAACGTCGTTGACGAATTTGAGAATTCTGTACGCGCTTCTGAAATTGTGATTGAAATAGACGTTCAAACCGTCTTTGTTGCCGAAAGCAGAATACTTCTGTTGACGGGATATGAATATCGCAGGGTCTGCAAGGCGAAAACCGTATATGCTTTGTTTTACATCCCCAACCATAAAGCACTCCCCTTTAACGAGTTTCTCTATGATTGCTTCCTGCGTGGGATTGACGTCCTGATACTCGTCAACGAACACCGCGTCGAAAGCGTCGGCAAGTCCGTACTCGTCGTGCGACAAAAGTTCCATCGCCTTGTGTTGCAAATCCTCAAACGACAACACGTCGTCTTCTTCTTTGAGCAATTGAAGTTTCTTTGCAAACGTGCCTGCGATTTCCGTGAGTTTTCTCACGTATACGCCGTTTTGCTTGTGATATACGGCAAACGAATCGAGATTGTCGAAGATATTCGCCATCTCGTCAAGCACTTCTTCGATTTGCTTTATCACGCCCTTTGCGTACGTGACGGTTGCCTTGTCTTCGTCGCTTGCTTTGGCAGGAATTCTCGCCGCAACTTTTTCGTACGCTTTTGCGATCGAACACGCTTTTTTAAGGCTGTCCGCAGAGACTATTCTGTCGCAAACGCTTATAAGATTTGCGACGGAATCTCCGTATTTTCCGTTGTTCTGCATTGCCGAAAGCACGTTGAAAAGCGGATTTATCACACTTTGCGCTTTCGTAAAAAATTTGGAATAATACTCGCCGAGAATATCGAAAAATCTGCTGTTCTCGTACGAGTCGTAGCAATCGGCAACGCATTTTTCAAATTCTTTTTCGTCGGGTTGAATTTCGATAAGGCTGTATATCTTCTTTATCGCATTTTTGAGATTGTCGTCTTTTCTGGATTGCGAAAATATCTCGGCAAGGTCGCAAAACGTTTCGTCTCCCGCCGCCGCGTACTGCGCAATGGTCTCGTCAAGCGCTTTGTTGACGTAAGTCTCGTGTGCGGTCTCGTCAAGCACTTCAAACGTCGGAGACAATCCGAGTTTGTCAAAATTTTCCCTTATAAGCGACTGGCAAAATGCGTGTATCGTACATATATGGCAAAACGGCATTTCGTCGAGTTCTTTTCTGAATCTGTCTCGCACTTCTCCGCTTGACGCGCATGCCGCCCGGAAAAGTTCCTGATGCAGTCTTTCTTTCAGTTCGTCCGCCGCCGCGTTGTTGTAGACGAGTATGAGAAGATTTTTTAGAGACGCGCCTTCTGCAACCATAAGAATTATGCGCTTCACCATCGTGGAAGTCTTGCCCGAACCTGCCGAAGCCGACACGAGAATACGTCCTTTTTCGAGCACCGCTTTCTTTTGGTCGTCGGTGAGAAGAAGTCTGCCTTTTTCATCCTTGAGAATTTCAAGTCTCTTTTCGTTTTGGGCGCTAAACGCTTTGTTGGTCTCGTTCATATTCTCGCTCCTTCCGCACTCTTTTCGTTTTCCGCATCGTCTTTTTTCGTTTCGTCATCGAGCGAAAACGCGCTCGTTCCGCTCACTTTGGGCAACTTTCTTTCGTTCATACCCTTGTATGCGCAGATGCTTGCGAAATCGCACTTGTCGCACTTGCCGTATAGCGGCGTGGGACGAATGAAACCGTCCGCAATCTCTTTTGCGCCTTTCGTCGCAATAGCCATAGCGTAGTCTCCAAGCACGTCAAAATCGGACTTTGACAAATGAACGCCTTCGTTGAATTTGTCCGTCTTTTTGTCTCGCTTGAACGGCACGACGGATTTTTCGGGTGCGGTTTTCACCATATCGTCAATCTGACAGAGCGTTTCGTAACTGTCGCACGCTTGTCCTTTATACTTATATCTGTCTTCCGCATCGTCCGTGAAACTTGAGAAAATCGGAAAATAGAACACTCCGCAAGGATTTGCGCCGAGACTCTTTTCCACCGCGCGCATATACACGTACAACTGAATTTTTTGTCCGGCGTACAATTCTTTCAGCGGCAAATCCGCACTCTTGTACGTCTTGTAGTCTATGACGATAAATTTGTCGTCAAGCACGTCGACTCTGTCAATCGTGCCTTTAAGTCCGATTTTTCTGTCCCCTATATCGAGAGATACGGGCAAAATCTCGCCTTCTCCGATTTTCGCTTCAAGGAAACAAGGACGGAACTTCGAACGTTTCTGCACCCGATACAAATCTTTGATAAGATGCGCACCTTCCGCTTTTACGCGGTACAACAATCTTCCCGTATCCGCTTTTTCGAGCAACACGCCGAAATCGTTTTCTTTCACCGCTTCGAAAAAATATGCGTCTGCTTTTTCGTCAAGGTCCGTGTCGTCGCTTATATTGCCGTCTCGCACGTCTTTGAAAAACCTTTCGAGAACGAAGTGTAATATCGTTCCGTTTTCCGTGCCTTCGAATTTGCCGTCCTTTCTCCGTCTGAGCGACAAAACGTAATTGAAATAATGCGCGTACGGACAACCGTAGAAAGTTTCCAGTCTGCTCACGCTCGTGGACTCTCCGAAATACGCCCCGTCCTGCTTCTCTATGCGTTCGGGCACCTTCACGGCATCGTCGACTCTCTGCTTGTCCGCGTCGTCCACAAACTCGTATGCACTTGCATAAACGTCGAGATTTTTTGCATCCGCTCTTCCCGACGTGACATTTCGAAGCACTTCGTTGAAGCACGCTTTTTTCGTGCAGAACACGTCCGTCGCTTTTTCGACGTCGTATTTCGGTTTTCCGTCTTCACCGCCTGCGAGCATAAAGTTTTCGACGTCTATTCTCTCGATTTCAAGCGGTTTGCCGTCCTGCTCGAGCATATTCTGCAACTCGTACACGACGGTTGACGGTCTCATCGCACCGCCGTCTCCCGTCTCGGAATAACTCACGACAAGTCTGCCTTTCGGCTTTTTCATAAGGTCGCATACGGCGTACATATCCGTCATGATTTTTTGCATCTCGTCGGGTGTCACGTCAACGCCGAGCGCGTGAAGCGTCTCTTCGTCCTTGGGCGTTATCACCGCACCGCCGCCGCTTGCTTTGGGAAACTTAGAGTTGTTCGCACCCAACACGTAAACGTCCCCCTCTCCCATAAATCTACTGTCGCTCCCCCCCACGAACACGCAATCGAGAAAAGTGGGTACGAGTGCGATTTTGAGCGTTTTGAGCATTGACTTGAACACGCTTTCGAAGCCCTGAACGTCAGTGTCGTAATCGAGCACGTCTTCTATCTCGTCCAGCACGGAATTTATCTTTGCGTCAACCTGCTCGGCAACCTTTCTGTAATACTCGCTGAGCGTTGCAAGTTTTTCGACGTATTCGGAATATTCGCGAGTGCTGTTTTCAAGAATCGTTCTAACCGCTCCGACGTATTCCTTTATCGGTCTCACGCCGCTTTCACAAAGCGGATCGAGCGTTTCAAAAATAGCCTTGCGCACGAATTCGGCAGGCTCGTTTTCGTTTGTATTGTCTATAATCGCGTCTTTATCAGTCGCATTTGCGTGTATAAACTTGCAGTTTTGCGATTTACGTGCAAATTTATCGGTTTGCTTTCGGTCAAATTCGCGATTCTTCGGCACATACTCCACGTTGTATTTCAAGCAATAGTTTTCAAAAAGATAAACGAGACTTTCTCCGTTTTCAAGCCACGAGTAGAACAGCGGATTTTTTGCAAAATCGAGTGTTTCGCGCAACCTGAAATTGCTGCGCACGCAAGCGATTGCTTGCAATACAAATTTCGCTCTTGCCTGTTGAGAAAGGAGTTGTTTGTCGTCTATAAAATACGGGATACCGTATCTGTCAAACGCATTTTTTATCTCCGCTTCGTACGCTTCCACATCACTGACGTACACTTCTACGTCTCTATATCTTCCGCCGTTTCTAACGTGCTTTGCAACGTCGATTGCAACTTGCGTCGCTTCGTCGTATCTCGATTTCGCAACGCGCAAAGTCACCTTCCCGTCGTTGGGCGTTTTATCTTTTCCGTCCGTGCCGATATACGCGAAGAGTTTCGTGGATATTGCCTGCATCTGCGGGCAAAGCTCCTGCTTGTTATCCACAATTTCCACTTTGTCTTTGCAAAGTCCGACAAGCCTTTTTATAACCCTGTCGGGATAAATGCGCCTGTTCGGGTTGTCGTATCCGCTGACAAGTCCTATCGTCAGCGATAACGCGTTTTCGGCAAGTCCTTTGACGATATCCAGTTCGGGAGACGAAAACTCGTAAATATCCGTGCAATAGAAGTTGGTCGTCGCAACCTTTTCGGGATTTTCCGCTATCCACTCGGCAAGTGCGAAAAGTCTCGTGGACGAGTCGCTGTGTTTTCCTTCGAGTGCGGCAAGATACCCGTCGTAAATGAGTGCGATGTCATGCGCCTTCGCTTTGAGAGACGCTTTTGCGCCCTTTGACGCTTCGACGAGTTGTGCAGACGTGATTCCGCTGTTTCGCACGGCGGTGAGCGCGGCGTACAATTCGCTTGCAAAGCCTTCCGTCATTGCCACTTTGCCGTAATACGTAAGTTCGTCTCTCTTGTCTGCGATAACCTTGCCTATAAGCATAACCGAGCCTTCGGGCGTAAGGCACTTTTTGATGTCGTCACCGATAAGTTTGTTAGCAAGACGCGTGAACGACATGACTTCGATGCCGAACGTGCTTTCTATGCCCAACGACGAAATAAGGCCGCGTTCAACCGACGCCGTAAATCTGTCCGGCGCAATGACGACGTTTTTCGACGAACCGTCTAAATTGTTTTTGAGTTGTTTCAGCACTCCGAGATACGCCCCCGAAGAGCAATTTGACGTGATTATTTTCATATTTTGAGTATAACACCTTTTATGTACCGTTTCAATCCCATAACCTAAACAAATAAAAATTGTAAATTTTTATTTGTTTTTTTGAAAAATCCGCCAAATTGCAAGAAAACACGGCAATTTTAATTGCAGGAATATATTTTTATGTTATAATAACTACATTATGAAAAAAGCAATACTCATCGCACTCGTTGCGGTCATGATTGCGGTCATGGGCGTTTCGCTCTCGGCTTGCAACAACGCAACCACGCAAGGTCAACTTCAAAACATTCTGAACGACCACAATCACGAGTCGTTTGAATACACCGTGTACGCACATGACGCAGACGGCAATCACGTCGACGGATATGACGGAACGTATGCCGTCACGCTCGACAAATACGTCGCAGGTTCCACGATTGAGAATTTCGGATCCGCAACTCTTTCAGACGTTGCAGAAGGCATTCTCGTCAAAGGTCATCTCACCGTCGGCACGACCGAATACAACACGGGTTGTTACTTCACTCTCATCAACGGTTCGAGTTATATGGTTCCTGCCTATTCTTTCCGCACCGTGAAGAAAGACGGCAATGTCACTTTCTCTCTCAATGCGACTTACGACGGCAAGAAATTCAACTACAACCGCACCATCGACGGTGTTGAATCCAACGGCACGGTGAATCTCGGCAAAGCGGTCACTTACTACGACAACAACGAGTTTCATCAATCTTTGCGCACGATAACGACATTCTCGGAGTCTTTGTCTTTCTCGTTTGCAATGCCGATTGTCAGTGACATCGAAGCAAGTTCGGTCACACTCACTGCAAGAGTCGGCGGCAAAGCGACGATAAAGAACGCTTTCACAGAATCCAGAGCGGACTTCCAGGATAATGGCATTTCCTGCTACAAAACGCTTGTCTCTCGTTCAACAGAAGTTGCGGGACTTTCGCAAACTTTGTTCTATTCGGTAAACGACGTGACGTTCACGGGTTGGAGCATGAAGCACGTTCTCGTCCGTATTCAAGAACCCTTCAAAGTGGACGGCAACATCTATTCCATGGTGTACGACCTTAAATCCGCGGAATTGAACTGAGTATTAAAAAAAATCAACGCACGCCGAACGGCGTGCGTTTTTTATTGTCTCGTTTTATTGTCCGAATAATTTTTAACCGTGTTATTAACAATCGTTTGCAACACTTCCCTAACGAGACGGCAAGTTTTTCAGCAAAGATAGGTGTATTTTGCCTTGTAGTGCTGATACATCTTCTCTATCATCTCGTCTTCGGTATGTCCGATTGAAAGTATCTTGCCGAATTTTGTGAGATAATACATTCCCTTCGGCACGTAAACGTAATCGAATACACCGTCTGCCTGCGCGCTTGCAGGCGTGAGATATTTCTTTTCGGTGTCTTCTCGTGCGATATAACACTTATCATCTTCGTTTTGGCGCACGGCGTAATTGCGATATATGTAAGCGATTTTGTCAACCGCTTCCTGCTCGGTGTCAACCACGTCGTAGGTCATATCGTTTTTGAGAATGATTGCAAAAAACTTGTCCGCTATGGCGTACTCGAAAATCTCGTCGTCTTCACCGTCAAGATAAGGATACAGGTCTCCCCTTTCGCCGTACGTCCACTGCTGATGCATTTTCGTCATGTAAATTCGCGTTTTCATACACTCATTATATCACGCCCGATATTATTGTTCAAGACAAGAATTGAAGATAATAATGAACAAAAGCCGTCATCGCGGCAACGGCATTTGAATTAATAATGAATAATTAATAATGAATAATTGCGGCACGGGCGCAATTGTTTGTCGTTTCGTTTCCACGAGATCCTTCGACAAGCTCAGGATGACAGCGTTTTGTAGTGCGCCCGTAATGCCACTTATTTTAGCACGCAAGTCGTGCCTGACGCAGTTAGGTGCAAATTATTGAAAGTTAAAAACTGAGCGCAATATTGAGATGAGTGACAAGGAAACGTCCCTTGAACAGCAACCCTAATGTACAAATAGTACATGAGTTGATGAGCAAGGGGCGTTGACACAGTCAATCGCTCAATAGTGCGCTCAGTCAAGTTCGAATGCGCCGGTGTAAAGCTGATAATACCTCCCATGCAACGCGATGAGTTCGTCGTGATTGCCGCGTTCGATGATTTCTCCGTGTTCGAGAACGCAAATCACGTCGGAGTTGCGGACGGTGGAAAGACGGTGCGCGATGACAAAAACGGTGCGCCCTTGCATGAGTTTGTCCATGCCATGTTCGATGAGTTTCTCGGTGCGGGTGTCGATTGACGACGTCGCTTCGTCGAGAATGAGAACGGGCGGATTTGCGATTGCGGCGCGTGCGATTGCAAGAAGTTGGCGTTGACCTTGCGAAAGGTTTTCGCCGTCTCCGGTGAGCATAGTGTTGTAGCCGTCGGGCAAGTGGCGGATGAAATAGTCCGCATTTGCGAGTTTTGCGGCGGCGACGACTTCTTCGTCGGTCGCGTCGAGTTTGCCGAAACGAATGTTGTCGGCAACCGTGCCGGTGAACAAGTGTGTGTCTTGCAAAACCATTGCCATAGAGCGACGCAAATCGTTCTTGTTGATTTTGGTTATGTTGATGTTGTCGTATCTTATCTTGCCTTGATCTATGTCATAGAAGCGGTTGATAAGGTTGGTGATTGTGGTTTTGCCTGCGCCGGTTGAGCCGACAAGCGCGACTTTTTGACCGGGCAACGCTTCCATGGTGACGTGTTTGAGCACGGTTTTTTCGGGCACGTAACCGAAAGTGACGTCTTCAAACTCCACTTCACCGCGCCATTTGACGTAAGTGGTCGTGCCGTCTGCTTTGTGGAAGTGTTTCCAAGCCCACTCACCCGTGTATTCTTTTGTTTCGACGATATTGCCGTTTTCGTCTTCTCTTGCGTTGACGAGAGTGACATAACCTTCGTCTTTTTCCGGCTCTTGGTCTATAAGTTCGAAGATACGCTCCGCACCTGCCAAAGCCATAAGCACGCCGTTCATTTGTTGCGCTATCTGCGAAAGCGGGTTGCTGAATTGGCGAGAGAATTGCATAAAGGACACAAGTCCGCCCCACGTCATACCGCCAAAACCGCTGATTGCCATAATAGTTCCGACGATTGCGGTGACGGCGTACGAGATGTAGGACAAGTTGCCCATGATCGGAAACAAAATGTTTGCGTATTTGTGCGCCTTGTCGGAGTCGTGGAAGAGAGCATCGTTGAACTTGTCAAAGTCAACTTTTTCTTCGTCTTCGTGGCAGAACACCTTGACGACTTTAAGCCCGTCGATATGCTCTTCGATGAAGCCGTTGATTGCGCCCGTTTGACGTTGTTGTCCGACGAAGTGCTTTCCGCTCTTGCCTGCGATAAACTTCATGATAAAAAGCATGACGACAAGCATAACCACCGCGCACAGCGTGAGCAAGGGTGATACGATCATCATCGCGACAAACATGCCTATGACGGTGAGCGAGTTGCTAAGCAAGTTTGGAATGCCGTTTGAGAGCAATTCGCGCAAAGTGTCGGTATCGTTGGTGTAAAGGCTCATTATGTCGCCGTGAGTGTGAGTGTCGAAGTATCTGATGGGCAGTTTTTCCATCTTTTCAAACATCTCGTCACGCACGTTTTGCAACGTCTTAGTGGTGACATTTGTGAGAATGAAACTATAAAGATAGTGCAATCCCGCACCCGTGATGTACATTGCCGCCATAACGCCGACGATTCCGCCGAAGTTCTGAATGGTGACTTCCGCCGCCCTTTGAATGATCTCGGAGTTGGTGGTGACATAGTTGCCCATCTTGTACGCAAGGGGCAGAATGTAGTTGTTGACGACGACCGAGCCGAGCATAAACGTACCTGCAATGTTGCAAAGCACGTTTGCTATCATGCAAAAGAGCGCGCCGATGAGTTGTCCCGTATACGGCTTCCAGTATCCGAGAATACGTTTCAAAGTTTTCATCGGATTCTTTGCCCTATACTTGTTCTGGGGCATTGCGTTCTTAACGTTTTTCTTGTCTTTCTTACGCATTTTCGATCACCCCCGTTTCTTGTTCGTCGCTACCCTTCTTTTGCGAATTGTAAACGTCCTGATAAATCTGATTGGTTGCGATAAGTTCGTCGTGAGTGCCGACAGCGTCGATCTTGCCGTCGTTCATGACGATGATTCTGTCCGCACTTTCGACGGACGAGATGCGTTGCGCGATGATAAGCACCGTGGTGTCGCCAAACTCGTTTTTAAGCCCTGCGCGAATAGCCGCGTCCGTTGCGGTGTCAACCGCGGACGTGGAATCGTCCATAATCATAATTTTCGGTTTTTTGAGCAAGGCGCGAGCGATGCACAAGCGTTGTTTTTGACCGCCAGACACATTGACGCCGCCCTGTCCGAGCTCGGTGTCATAGCCATTGGGGAAGGACATGATGAAATCGTGCGCCTGAGCCGCTTTTGCAGCATGCTCTATCTCTTCTTGAGTTGCGTTTTTGTTGCCCCAAGCAAGGTTTTCTCTGATAGTACCGCTGAAAAGCACGTTCTTTTGCAGCACCATAGCCACGCTGTCTCTAAGTTCATTGAGTTTGTACTCTTTGACGTTGACTCCGCCCACCTTCACTTCGCCGTCAAAAACGTCGTAAAGTCTGGGGATAAGCTGCACGAGAGTGGACTTTGCAGAGCCCGTGCCGCCGATGATGCCGATTGTTTCGCCGCTTTTGATGTGCAAATCGATGTCTTCGAGATTGAGCACTTCGCCGGATTTTGAATAGGAAAAGTCAACGTGGTCGAAATCGATGCTGCCGTCTGCGACTTTGAGCTCGTCCGAGGCGTTTTCGCCGTCTTCGATATCAATCTTCTCGTCCAAAACTTCCACGATACGATCAAGGGACGCGCGCGACAAAACAACGTTCATAAAGCCCATTGCCACCATCATAAGCGACATGAGAATTTGCATAATATAGCTCAAAAACGCCGTGAAATCGCCAAGTTGCATTTTGCCCACAATGATGTCGTTGCCGCCAAACCAAGCGACGCAAAGCATGCACGCATACACGATGATTTGCATAAACGGGAATGCGACGACAATGATTTTTTCCGCCGAGAATTGCAGTTTTTGCACGGTGGACGACACTTTTTTGAATTTGTCGATCTCGTTGTCTTCTCTCACAAACGCCTTCACCGCGCGGATGCCGATAAGGTTTTCCTGCGTGGACTCGTTCATATCGTCGTATTTGCGAAGCATCTTTTCAAAGCGCGGGAAGACGACTTTGACGCCGATGAAAATGCCGACTATAAGTACAGGAAGCGCGACTGCAAAAATCACTGAAAGGTCCGGGCTTATAGATATCGACATGCACATTGCGAGAATGAGCATTATCGGCGAGCGCACGAGCATACGAATGACGATCTGAAACGCCATTTGTATATTGGTCACGTCTGTTGTAAGTCTTGTGACAAGGCTTGCCGTGTTGAAACGGTCAAGGTTTGCAAAACTGAAATTTTCAATTTTGTAGAAAAGCTTTCTGCGAAGATTTTTCGCAAAGCCCGTTGACGCGGTTGCGGCAAGTTTTCCCGACATAGTGCCGAAAAACAGGGATATGAGTGCCATAACCACCATCATTGCGCCGCAAGTGACGATAAACGACACGCGGTTTGTCATGGTGAAAAGCGCTAAGCTCAATTTGCCAAGTTGCAACGTAAAGGTGAATTCCGCTGCGTTTTCTGCCATGCCCACGTTGACGATTTGCGCCATGATGAGCGGTATGAAAATCTCAAACAGAACTTCAAGCGCAACCAAAACTGATGTGAAAATCGCATGCGGCTTGTATTCGCCGATGCAACCCGCCATCTTTTTGACGCCGCCTTTGGATTTTGGTGCTTTTTGTCTTTCCATATTTCTCCCGATTCGCCCTATGCGAATCCTTTGCCAAAATAAATGATATATATTTTATTTACGATTTTTCGATACAAATGTCAATCGATATAAAAATTTTTTTTCTAATATTAAAAATATTTTAATATTTATAATAATTCCTTAAGCACACGCGAATGCATACCCATATGCGCGTGAGAATTCTCTCTGTAAAATTTCTGCCGATTTTTTGTTCCAAACGGCGTGTTTGATATAATTACACACCGATAGATAACTTGACAAAATCGTGCTTTTGTGCAATAATGTATACTATATTGCGGATAAGGAGACGAAATATGACGAACAAAGAAGATTTGCGCATCATTCGCACAAGAAAACTTTTGAGCAACACGCTGCTCGATATGATGGAAGAAGAATCAATCGAGAAAATCAGCGTCATTGACCTTTGCAATCGCGCTATGGTCAACAGAGCCACTTTCTATGCACACTTTGAAGACAAATATCATCTTCTTGCTTTTGCTCTCGAAGAACTCAAAGACGAACTTTACGAAAAATTCAACAAAGAGACAAAACTCACCACGCCTATCGAGACGATTTCATCTCTTATGACGATGGCAATCGAATTTTTCTTCGACAAGCACAACCACATCGCAAACATAATCCGCAACAATCGCAACGGCAAGGTCGTCAGCACCATTCAGGACTCCATTGCTCACTCGATAAAATATCAACTTTCAAAATATAAGGACACTTACGAGATAAAACTTCCGTTGCAGGTTTTGTCAAGTTTTGTCGCCGGCGGAATGGTGTCCACTGCGCTCTGGTGCATAGACAATCCCGGCAAATACTCTCAGGAAGAATTTCTCTCATACGTCTCATGCCCGATCGTGCCCCACTACTTCGTAAAGAAATGATTTGCCACCCATAAAAACAAACAAAGACTCTTCCTTTTCGGAAGAGTTTTCTTTTGCAAAAATTCGGCAATAATTTTTTTGAAAAACTTGTATAAAATATCTTGACAAATACGCAAACGGTGATATAATTAGCAATCGAAGAACAAGAGTGCTAACAGTCAACAAAATAGACTGCCAGTGCAAATTCATAAAAAGGGGGTGCTGATATGGACACCAACAAATATACGAAAAAGGCTCTTGACGCCATCAACAATGCGCAAACTCTCGCGCTTGAAAGACACAATCAACAACTTTGCAAGGAGCATATCGCCTACGCGCTTTTGAGCGACGATGAAGGTCTTATCCCCAAACTCGTCACCAAATGCGGTGCGGACGCACCTGCGCTTTTGCGTGAAATAGACAAAATTATCTCGGGCTTTTCTTCCGTCACGGGAAGCGGAGCAGGCGAAGTGTATCTTGCACAAGATTGCGCCCTTATGCTCTCTCAGGCAGAGAAACTCGCAAAAAATCAAGGCGACGATTTCGTGAGTGTGGAACATATATTCCAAGCGATTCTCGACAATCCGTCCGCCGCTCTTAAAAACGCTTTCGCAAAGTGTAAACTCACAAAAGCGGACTTTATCAATGCTGTTAAGCAAGTTAAAACGTCAAAAGTGACAAGTGACAACCCCGAAGACACTTACGACGTGCTCAACAAATACGGTCACGATATGGTGGAACGCGCATCCCGCGGACAACTCGATCCCGTCATCGGTCGTGACGACGAGATAAGAAACGTCATCCGTATTTTGTCAAGAAAGACCAAGAACAACCCGGTGCTTATCGGTGAAGCGGGCGTCGGCAAGACGGCTATTGCCGAAGGTCTTGCACAACGTATCGTGCGCGGCGACGTGCCAGAGGGATTGAAGGACAAACACATATTTGCTCTCGATATGGGCGCGCTGATTGCAGGCGCAAAGTATCGTGGCGAATTTGAAGAAAGACTCAAAGCCGTCTTGACCGAAATCAAGAAACAAAACGGCAGAATGTTGCTGTTCATCGATGAGCTGCACACCATCGTGGGCGCAGGCAAGACCGAAGGCAGCATGGATGCAGGCAATCTTTTGAAGCCTATGCTTGCAAGGGGCGAACTGCACTGCATCGGCGCAACCACCCTTGACGAATACCGCAAGTATATCGAAAAAGATCCTGCGCTTGAAAGACGTTTTCAACCCGTCATGGTCAACGAACCCACCGTTGAAGACACAATCGCGATCTTGCGTGGCTTGAAAGAAAGATACGAGATCTTCCACGGCGTGCGTATTCACGACCAAGCTCTCGTTGCGGCGGCGACGCTTTCCGACAGATACATCACCGACAGATTCTTGCCCGACAAGGCGATCGACCTTGTGGACGAGGCGTGCGCGATGATAAGAACGGAAATCGACAGCATGCCCACCGAAATGGACGTGATAAGCCGCAAAATCATGCAACTTGAAATCGAAGAAATGGCTCTTGAAAAAGAGACGGACAAACTCTCGATTGACCGTCGCGAATCCATAAAGAAAGAACTTGCCGAACTACACGACAAATTCAACGCGATGAAGGCGCAATGGGAAAACGAGAAGAAGGAAATCAACAGCGTGCAAGACACCAAAGCCGAAATCGACCGCGTCAATCTCGCAATCGAAGAAGCAAAGCGCAACGGCGACTACGGCAAGGCGGCGCAACTGCAATACGGCGAAATGCCCGCTCTCACAAAGAAACTGGAAGAAGCCGAAAAGAAGAGTGCAAACGGCACTACGCTTTTGCGTGACGAAGTGACTGCCGACGAAATCGCAAAAATCGTGGCAAAGTGGACGGGCATCCCCGTCACCAAGCTCATGGAAAGCGAAAAGGAAAAACTGCTCCATCTTGGCGATGAACTGCACAAGAGAGTCATCGGTCAAGACGAGGCTGTCACGGCGGTGAGCGAAGCGGTGTTGCGTTCTCGTGCGGGTATATCCGACGAAAACAGACCTATCGGCTCGTTCCTGTTCCTTGGTCCGACGGGCGTTGGCAAGACAGAACTTGCAAAGACGCTTGCATCCTATCTGTTTGACGACGAGCGCAATATCGTGCGTATCGACATGACGGAATATATGGAAAAATTCAGCGTATCTCGTCTTATCGGCGCACCTCCGGGATACGTGGGCTATGACGAAGGCGGTCAACTCACCGAGGCCGTGAGAAGAAAACCCTACTCTGTCGTGCTGTTTGACGAGATCGAAAAGGCGCACCCCGATGTGTTCAACATCTTGCTGCAAGTGCTTGACGATGGCAGAATCACCGACAGCCAAGGCAGAACGGTCAATTTCAAGAACACAATCATCATCATGACTTCCAACCTTGGCAGCAGCGTCATTCTCGACAACATCGATGACAAAGGCGAAATCAAGCAACAAGCCAAAGACGAAATCGACGGACTGCTCAAACAAACTTTCCGCCCCGAGTTCTTGAACAGGCTTGACGACATCGTGTTCTTCACGCCGCTCACAAGAGAGAGCGTGTATAAGATCATCGACATCATGCTCGCAAAACTCTCATCGAGGCTTGACAAACAAAATCTCAAACTCGAAGTCACCCAAGCTGCAAAAGACCTTATCGTTGACGGCGGCTATGACGTGACATTCGGCGCAAGACCGCTCAAACGTTATATCGAGAGCAATGTCGAAACCAAAGTGGCAAGAGCAATTCTCAAAGGCGACATGGACGAAGGCGACACCATCGTGGTTGACGCAAAAGACGGCGAAATCACCGTCACATCCAAACACTGATCAAACAACATAATTTTCCCCCTTTCCTAACCGAAAAGCGCAGCGGATAATCTCCGCCCCGCTTTTCTCATCTTATCTATTTTTAGGAATATCAATAAATTACAAATCTCTATTATATTATCATAAAAAACACTGTAATAAATGTTATAGAAAACAAAGCATAATAAGTCTTTCTTTTCATATCGCATACCTCCTATTTCTGTTTTTAATAAAGCTTTACATATACCGTTTTTTCATTATGGTAAAACAGCGGCGTTTCTTCAAGCACAAGCTCATCATAAGTTTTCCCTATAATTTCGATTTCGTTTGCCATTGCTTCATCACTGAAAAAGTGCAATTTTGTACGATCCAATTCTTTACCATATGCAGAAACAACAAAGTCATCGATTGTAATAGGGACTTGAAATGATTGATAAAACATATACTCTTGCCCTTCAAACACAAATTTTATAAAAAACAAATCTGCTCCAGAAAAAACAACCAGTGTGTATAAATCTGTATCCTTGCAAAACTTTGTGTCCGGGTGCACTTTCTTTGTGCATTGTTTATCGGAATAAAAGCCCAAATATAGTGGAGCGCCATATATTCTATCGTCCTTATGAACTATATCTTCGTATTCAGATACAGTGAACGGGTGTCTATTGTTAAGTTGATATGTGAGAGAAGGTGTAGAAATATTTCCATTCTTAGCATCATACAATTCAAGTCTATATATTCTCAAAGTTATGGTATTATTGCATGCGACAAACGCCATTGCTGACAACACCAGAACCATGCAAAGCACTAAAACCGCAAATCTTTTTTTCATAATATTCTCCTTTTAAGTTTTTATAGAATTAGCCAAGAATATGTCTTCTATATCATAGAGAATCTCCAACGACTATTTTTAGCCACACTTCTCCCTTATGGCTTTTTCAGGCAACATATTTTACGTAGACGCGCTTTTCAAGGGTGAAGTACGTGTCATCCGCCTCAATTTCGATTTCATTAAATGATTTGCCGACAATTTCAACCTGTTGCGTCATCTCTTTATCGGAAAAATATTGCAGTTTTGACGAATCTATCTTTTTGCCGTATGCCGAAACTTCAAACGTATCTGCCGTCAACTTCTCCGTTGCATCGTCAACATAATAGAAATACTCTTTCCCTTCATATTCGAATTTCACAAATTTTGCACCGAAATAGGAATAAAGCACATACAACGACGTATCTTTATCAAGCACGTTGTCATCATTGTGTTTTTGTCTGCACGTTGAATCGAGATAGAAACCCCACGAAGGAACACCGCCCATCGTTCCGTCAAATTTTTGATAATTGCTAAAATAATATTTTATCGAAAAAGTGCTACCCTTCTTTATAGTGATAGTGTTTTCCAGCTCGGGATTTTCAGTGTGTGGATTGGATACCGAATAAACCTTTACTTCGATATTGTCTTTTTTATCACATGCAACAAATGCCATTGCTGACAACACCAGAACCATGCAAAGCACTAAAACTGCAAATCTTTTTTTCATAATATTCTCCTTTTAAGTTTTTATAGAATCAGCCAAGAATATGTCTTCCCCTATACAATCGAAAATCTTCAACGACTATTTTTAGCCGCGCTTTTTTCCCTTATGGATTTTTCAGACAACATATTTTACGTAGACGCGCTTTTCAAGGGTGAAGTACGTGTCATCCGCCTCAATTTCGATTTCATTAAATGATTTGCCGACAATTTCAACCTGTTGCGTCATCTCTTTATCGGAAAAATATTGCAGTTTTGACGAATCTATCTTTTTGCCGTATGCCGAAACTTCAAACGTATCTGCCGTCAACTTCTCCGTTGCATCGTCAACATAATAGAAATACTCTTTCCCTTCATATTCGAATTTCACAAATTTTGCACCGAAATAGGAATAAAGCACATACAACGACGTATCTTTATCAAGCACGTTGTCATCATTGTGTTTTTGTCTGCACGTTGAATCGAGATAGAAACCCCACGAAGGAACACCGCCCATCGTTCCGTCAAATTTTTGATAATTGCTAAAATAATATTTTATCGAAAAAGTGCTACCCTTCTTTATAGTGATAGTGTTTTCCAGCTCGGGATTTTCAGTGTGTGGATTGGATACCGAATAAACCTTTACTTCGATATTGTCTTTTTTATCACATGCAACAAATGCCATTGCTGACAACACCAGAACCATGCAAAGCACTAAAACTGCAAATCTTTTTTTCATAATATTCTCCTTTTAATTTTTATAGGATTAACCATATTAAAAATATGTATCATGCTACTTATAAATTCAACAACAACGATGTTCCAAATTTAAATTGTGTAACATTTCATGGATTTTTTCCATATCTTCCAATATCTCTGGTGTTGTTGAACACGGATTTGGAATGTCTATTATACCGCCATCGTTCAGTTTTCTATATTTGCATTTTTCACAAAATACAAACCTTCCGGATGATCCGGAAAAAACATGTGCTTGATACGAAGAAACTCCACAATAACAATAACGCCTATGCTGTGTTTCCGTTGCGCTATCATAGTGATATCTATGTTCATGGCTACTCAACTGACAAGAACACACCGTATCTCCTGAAAAGAGTAAATAATTATTCGAGTGAGAATGAGAACTTTCATACGGACTTGCAACGATATATCCTTGCACCCGATCAAAATAATATTTATTAACACTTCCCATTACATTGGTATGATTATACGAAGATCCCCAACCGAAATGACCATATAACGTATCTGTATCTTCATCATAATCATATGCAACAATTGCATGCGCCGCTCTTACATTTTTTTCAGTGTCATCACCTTCAATTGCAACAATCACTATTTGTCCAAGTTTAACATATGTTTTTATTTCTTGTAACATGCTTGCGGTATAAGTAGCAGAATCGTTTACATGATTAACATATGAGTAATAGAAGTTATTAGAATCAGCGGCTGGATAAATTTCTGTATACCTATTAATAAGGTTAAACATATTCGCAAGTGATAGTCCAAAACTATCTTGAATTCCAATTCCAAAATACCCCATAGATTTCCCTAATGATAAAAGATATGCATGAAAATTCGTTTCTTGTTGCGACAACATATATGATTCATAACTTCGATCATTGGCATAAACCGAGTCGTCACTTGAAAGTTCATCAAAAATTCCAGGTGAATTGATGTATCCGTCGTATTCTTTATTTAATAAATAAGATTGTCTGTCATATTGTTCAGGTATAATATTATCATTCCAATATGTATCATAATATGATAAAAACATGCCTAATGCAACATATGCGCAAGTTCCCTTTTTATTAATCCCATGATAACTCAATTTTCTAAAATATTGATTTGGAAAATTCAATCCAACATCACCAGTATCGGCACACGTTTGGGCTGAGTCTAAATCATTATCTAAACTGTAATCCAAATCATCAATTCCTATAAAGCAATTTGTAATTGCTGAATCATTAATTATTTTGGACTTCTCAAATGAAATACCGCCCGTAGAAACGAACATCATTCCTACAATCCAAGAAAAACATAACAATAAAATAATTGGTGAATGTTTTTTCATAGTTCTCCTCCAAAAAAAAATGTTTTTATTACAATCAAGAAACCTTAACATAGATTTCTTTTATTGAATACGGAATAGGTCCATCGGCTTCAACTGTAATTTCATCAAACGATTTGCCGACCAATTCAATTTCTTGTGTCATTTCTTTGTCCGAAAAGTATTTTAGTTTTGAAGAATCGATTGCTTTTCCATAAGCGGAAATTGCAAACGTGTCAGCAGACAACTTTGCCGTTGTATCTTCAATGTAGCAATAATACTGTTTATTTTCATAGTTGAAGACAATAAACGTTGATCCAAAACTGCAACTAAGAAGATAAAATGTGGTATCTTTCTCAATAATGTTGTCATCATGGTGCTTTTTTGTACAAGCAGGATCCAAATAAAATCCCCAAGCAGCAACATTGCCGTCTTCTTTGTTGTCTTTCACATAATTTTCAAAGTAATCGCTTTTTGAAAAAGTGCTTCCTTTATTTATTTTGATTGTATTTTTCAGCACGGGGTTTTCATCATGCGCAGAAGAAACAGAATAAACCTTTACTTCGATATTGTCTTTTTTATCACATGCAATAAAACAGGGCAACGACATCACAATCAAACAACAAAACAATACGATGAGTGCAACTTTCTTTCTCATAAATTTACTCCCACTTCATTATTCTAGCAAAAAAACAAGATAGTTCCCTTATATCTAAATTTTATCACGCCAATTCTAGCTCGTCAATAAAAACTTTTGGCAGACAAAAACACACCTTGTCTTCCACAATCAATCCCTATATATTCGTCAAAAATTGTTAAAAACCCCAAAAATCGTCAGCTCATGCGTTGCAGGTGGGGCAAGGCGTAGGCGAAAAATTGCTTGTTGGCATCGCATTTGTCGATGTCGATACGCTCGCGTTTGCAGCCGTTTTTGCAAAGAGCATAATATTTGCAAGCCTTGCATTTTTCGTCTATTTGCATGCTTTCTTTGATAAATTGCGTGGCGATCGGGTGTTTTGACAGGGCAAAAAAGTCCGTATCGTTGATGTTGCCCATATCGTAGCAGTCCACGCAAAAGAAGTCGCACGGATACACTTCGCCGTCGCCTTCGATGACAAATTGGTGGCAGCAATGCCCGTCCATGCCGCATTGCTCGGGGATCTCGTGGTGAGCAAGGCGCACAAAGTTATCGAATTGGCGAATGGACGTATACTTGCCGTCCACAAAATCCTTCAAATACAGCGAGAAACACTTTTTCAAGAAATACGCATAGTCTTCACCGCTCATGACGTAGTTTTCTTCTTCGCTCGGGAAGGGCGTGGAATACTCGCAAGCGGAAATCGGCTTGCCGTTTTGGTCAAGGCGCAAAGGTTTGAGCATGGGGATAAATTGAAGATGTCTAAACCCTTGTTTTTTGAAAAACGCGTAAATTCTGTCTATGCGTTGCGCCACTTGCTTTGTGAGAACGGTGAGAATATTGAATTCCACTCCGTGTTTTTGCATAAGTTTTGCCGCCGACAACACTCTTTGAAAAGTCGGCTCGCCGTTTGCGTCTATGCGGAGCGAATCGGCAATTTCGTCACCGTCAAGCGACAATCCCACAAGATAGCCGCCGCGTTTGAAGATGCCGCACCACTCGTCGTCAATCAGCGTGCCGTTGGTCTGAATGCCGATATACACGGGGCATTTGCGCACGTTGAGTTCTCGTATGATTGCGTGCACGTTTTTGAAAAACTCCTTGCCGGCAATGAGCGGCTCGCCGCCTTGAAATGACAACATCACCTTGTCGTCACCTGCAAAATCAAACGCCTTTTTCAAGATATTGCGCAAGGTGTCTTGGCTCATAATGCCGCGCGAAGGCATCTCTCTGTGGCTTGACAGATCGTTGTAAAAGCAGTATTTGCATCTCAAATTGCAATTTGACGATGCAGGTTTCATCATTATGCTTATGTTCATATAGTTTGTTTAATTCAAATATCTATAACAAGTCATTTTACTTAAATAAAACTTGGATATCTTGTACGCACGCGATTGATAAATCAATCGACCGATTCTGCCCGATAGAACCTGTAACAAGAACTGTGTTATCAAAAGGACTAAAATATACCATAAAAACTTCAAAATGCTCTTTTTGCAAATACTCTTTAAATTTTGAATATTCTATATCCTTATATTTCCTGTTACATTCCCTTATTTCTATTTGTTGTTCTACTTGTTCAATAAATGGTTGCAGTGCAACTTTAACAACTATAATAGCAGGTTTTGACAACTGTGTTTCTTTCCCTGTTTCATCTAGCAAATATACTCCCTTATCGAAATCGAGTTTTATTTCTGTTCCAGAAATTTCGATTGAAGAAAACTCCGTATCGTGAAAGCCATATTGAAAAAGAAACTCAAAAACGCTGTTCATTGCATATCTCCTTCGTTTTCTTCATCGGTGTCATATAACACATTATATCGCGTCGTTAAACTCACGGCGTTGACGATTGCTTGGCGGGTGGCCTCCACCGTTGCGGACTCGAGGATTGTGATGTTCACAACGGGTTTTACACCGCTTGCCATGCAAAACATCGTGTCGCCGTCATATACTGTATGCACGGGGCGAATGGCTCTTGCCATGCCGTCATGGGATATGCTTGCAAGCCTGTTTGCGTCCACTTTGGAGAGTTTCGCATCGGTGAGAATACAGCCGATCGTGGTGTTTGTGCCAAGCAAGAGTTTTGCAAATTCACCGTTTGAAAGGCATTTTTCTGTGTCGATAAAGTTGCCGTTTTTACCCTTTGCGCCGGCAATTATTTCGCCCGTTTCGTCAACAACGTCGCCCATTGCGTTGACAGCCACAACCGCCGTAATCGTAACGCCTGCCACCTTGACCGTCGCCGCGCCGATGCCGCTCTTGCATGCGTTTTTTAGACCGCGTATCTTGCCTACGGTTGCGCCTTTTCCTGCTCCGATGTTGCCGAAATCTGGGGTTTTGTCTGCGTTTTTGCACGCATAAAGTCCGTATTGTGCGGTTGGATAGTGATATTCCTTTTGATTGAGATCATACAACACCGCGCCGCAAACGATAGGCACGATCTTGCCCATGGTCTTGTAGCCTATGCCTTGATCTTTGAGATATTCCATGACGCCGCAAGTTGATGCAAGCCCGTATGCCGAGCCGCCCGAAAGCACGACCGCATTGATTTTTTGCATCATTTTTTCGTTGCGCAAAAGGTCCGTTTCTCTCGTCCCCGGCGCACCGCCACGGCAATCGCAACCGCCCGTCGCTCCATTTTTTGCAAGCAAAACGGTGACGCCCGTGAAGTCGTCCTGATAATGTCCTATCTTAAATCCGTATGGAATTGTAACGTTCATATTTGCCTCGTTCAGACGAGTTCGTCAATGCTGGTCTGTTTGTAGATTATAAATTTGTCAAAGAAGTCCGCGACGTCTTTTTGCATATCCTTGCCACACCAATCGTAAAACACTTCGTGGCGCGCGCCGTCATAGAGATGAAGCTCTGTGTTGATGCCGTTGGCTTTGTACATTTTTTCGAGTTTTCGCACGCCTTTACCCATTTCACCGACAGGGTCCGCATCACCGGAAAACATGCCGATTGCGGTTGCGGGATTGAGTTTTGCCTGCGCCTTTTTGCTGTACAATTTGGACGTCTCTTTCATCATATAATAGTCAAAATTGACGCTCATGCTCGTGTGCGAATATGGGTCCGCAAGCACTTGTTCTCTGCGTTCTCTCACGCTGTTTGCCCACTGCAACTTGCCTTCGTCGCCCTTGTACTTCTGCATATTGTCGCTCACCCAGTTGACGATACGCGGACGCCAGTTTCTTGCGACGAGCCAAATGGGGAACACCGCGATTTTGCCCAGCGTGAAGAGCGAGCGCATATGCCCCGATCCGATGAGCGCGATTGCCTTGACATCCGTACCTTCCTGTGCAAACGCTTGCGAAAGGAAACTTCCGTAACTGTGGCCCATAAGGAACACGGGAAGGTCATAGCGGTCTTTGAGCCACTCTCTTATGAACAACTCGTCCTGAAGCGTCTTTTTGAAGATATTGCCTTTGTGCCTGCCGCGATCTTCGGGCGTTTCCGTCCTGCCGTGCGCACGATGGTCGTCGCCGAAAACAATGTAGCCGCGACTGTTGAGATACCTTGCAAATTCGTCGTAACGGCCTGCGTGTTCGCTCATGCCGTGAACGAGCTGAATGACAGCCTTGGGCGACTGAACGTCGTCCCAAAGATAGCAATACAATTCAGTGTTGTCAAAACTTTTGAGTTTAAACTCTCTCATATCGCACCCCGATAAAGTCTTATAATAGATTATTATAAATGCAAACGGATTTTTTTTCAATACCAAAAGCACGGCATTTCCCCTTATTTTTCGCTATTTTGCGACAAAAAGCGTTTTATAAGACGAGTTGCGTGACATAAACGGTTGTTCGGGCAATTTTTATCAATCGGTTGCAATGGCGAAAAGCCGTGTTATAATAAAGACATGAAAGTTGCAATCATTCTCAACTGCGGTACGCAGATCAAACGGAAAATCAACGCAGACAAAGTCATCGCATGCGACGGCGGCTTCAACGTTTGCCCCGTCGAACCGGACGTCATACTCGGCGATTTCGACTCCATGCAAAAGCCCGAAGGCGTGGATATTCCCATAGTGGAACACGACACGCACAAAAACGCCAGCGACGGAGAACTTGCCGTCTACTATGCAAAAGAAGAGTTGAATGCCGACGAGATTACGATATACGGAGTGACGGGCGGCCGCGTAGACCACGTGCTTTGCAATCTCGCAATCATGCGCCTTGCCCACACGCTCGGCATGAAAGTCAAAGCAGAAGAAGACGGACTCGACATTTATTACGTGGAAGGCAAATTCGATATGCCAACGCAAAAGGGAGAAACTATATCCATTCTCCCCTACGGCAGCAGCGCAATCGTCACCGACTCGGAAAATCTAGAATACCCGCTTGACGAGCTTATGCTCAAATCCAACGACTCGCGCGGACTTAGCAACGTATCTCTCGGCGGAAAAGTCCATATCGACGTCAAAGCAGGCGGCGTTTTCGTCTTCCGCTATATCAAACGCTGACCGCTTGAAACGCTTCGCCCAAAGCCGTAACGTTTTGGCAAATCGCGCTATTTTGGGAAAATAAAAATTTTTTGAGATTTTTTTCAAAATCGCCAATAAAACTCAATCGCCGATTGTATATAAGGTGTAAAACAATTCATCGTTTACACCCTTTCAAAAACCTTTCAAGCAAAAAAGCACGGCACGCCGTGCTTTTTAACTTATAAATTCAAAATGATTTACATTTCGCCGTTCAGCAAATCATCGGCGGTTACGCCGAATACGTCGCACAACGTGCGCAAACTCGAAATACTAGGCTCGGTCCTGCCCTGTTCCCAGTTTGCATAGCAACTTTCGACAACGCCCAAATGTACCGACACTTGCTTTTGTGTCATTCCCGTTTGCTTGCGCACGGCTTTCAAATTGTCACAGAATCTTTTATCCATATAAAGTATTATGTCGCAAAACTAGATAAAGTGTCTTTATGTTGGATAAAATATCTAGTAAAATATTATTTATTGATACTGTTTGTTGTTCGACTTGTATTGTGCGTATCCGAAGTTTCAAGGAATTATTACGGAAGATTTACTTGTGAAAATCGTATAATCGATTGCAATCGAAACGGACAACGTATCCGACGACGAATAAGCAGACAAAGAAACCGAATATACGTTTTATATCACTTTGAATTGTAAAAAATCTTGCTATCTCTAACCGACTCGCAACTGCAAATAAAAAACGACAAGCAAATCGCTTGCCGTTTTATTTTTGATATTTTACGTATTTTATCAGAAGATGTGAATCGTACCCGTCGTGTTGAGAATGAGCAAAACGACGTAGGCGATATATCCCGCAATGAGAATAACGCCCTGCCAACGCTTGAATTTGCCAAACACGAGCGCAGGAATAAGCGCAAAGCCCGCAACCGCAAGACAGAACGGAAAGTCTATCGTGAGCGATTGCGCATCCACGGGAAGAGATCCGCCGCCATTGCCCATGTTTATAAACGTGCAAAGCGGAAGAATGAGAGCCAAGTCGATAATGTTTGCTCCGATGATGTTGCCAACCGACAAGTCCGCTTTCTTCTTGACGATTGACGTGATTGCCGTGACCAGTTCGGGCAGCGACGTGCCGACTGCAAGAATTGTGACGCCGATTATGCCTTCGGGCACTTTCAACACGCGCGCAAGAGCCGCTCCGTTGTCGCTCATAAGTTGCGCGCCCACAAAGATTGCCGCCGCGCCGACAACAAACAAAACGATGTTTTTGCCGATGTCCTTCTTTTCTATCACCATGCCCGTCTTTTTGAGCGTGATCTTTCTGTCTTCTTGTTTTTGGAAATAATAGCGCAATATGCCGTTGCCGTGCTCGACGGGTTGGGCGGGTTCGAGCTTAGCGTTTTCAAGCGCAAGCGCATTTGCGTGTTTCTTTGCGCTGATAAGGTTTTCGACAATGAATGCGACAAAGAACACAAGCACGATCACTGCGTTCCACCAGGTAAATTCACCGCCCATTGCGCTCAACCCCCAAAGCACCGAAATGGTTGCGATGAGAATGATTGTTTTTGCCATAAAGTCCTTTCTGTTGAAAGACGGCGCGATAAACACGAGCGAAAACGCCATGATAAGCGCGATATTGCAGTTGACCGAGCCGACTGCATTGCCGATTGCCATAGCCGCCTGTCCTTCCGCCGCCGAAATGCTCGAGACGAGAATTTCGGGCAAAGTTGTTGCCACACTGACTATCGTTGCACCGATGATGAAAGTGGGGATTCCCGACACTTCCGCAATCCAACTTGCCGCATCAACAAACCAGTCGCCGCCTTTTACGACGAGAAGAATCCCGAGTGCGAGAAGCAGGATATATCCCGCCATGCTGTGTCCTTCCATCATGCTTAAAACAGATTGAACCATATTCAGCTCCCAAACGTGCAAATGCGCACCGCTATAAAATAACACTTTTTTCGTGCAAAGTCAATAGTCGCGCGCATAACGCGTGTGCGCGTAATTTTTAGATATGAAAAAACCGCCCTTTTGAGCGGTTTTTCGATTTGTAATCGTTTTATTCGATGTCCGAAACAAATTCGATTTTGAAACGAAAGGTATCGAAATCGGACGCGCGCAACAAAGTACGCTTTATTCTTTGTCCGCCGCAGCAACGTCAACGCCTGCGTCTTCAATAAGTTTTTGTGCGCCTTGAAGTTGTTGTGCTTTGAGAAGGTCGCGAATTTCACGGAGAAGGTCGTCAGTGGTTTCGGGCTTCTCTGCTTCTGCTTTTGCAGCCGCTTCTGCCGCCGCCTTTTCTGCCGCTGCGTCACGAGCCGCCTTGATTGCGCGAAGTTCTTTCTTGGTTGCAATTTTGCCTTTGATTGTGGCTTTTTCTTCGGGAGTGAGCGATTCAATGAATTTTGTGTCACGTCTAAGTCCCGTAAATCCGCCGCGAACCATATTGATGAGCTTGACCATTGCAAAAAGCACAAGCGCGGTGATAAGGAAGTTGATTATCGCCATGATGAACGCGCCCCAGTCGATATACACTGATTTTGTCATATCCACGACAAATTCCACACCTTTTTGAGCACATTCCGCCGCTGTGAGACCTTCTGCGTTCTTTGCAACGAGCATGGTGATAAGGCCTTGCAGGTCGCCCATAGGAATTGCATTGATAAGCGGTTTGAAAATATTGTTGACAAGCGCGGTTACGATTGCGGTGAACGCTGCACCTATAATCATACCAACGGCAAGATCGACAACGTTGCCCTTTGTGATGAATGCCTTGAACTCTTTCAAGAGCTTAAATTCGGGCTTTTTGAATTTTTTCATAAGTCATCTCTCCTTTGTTGATAGCAAAATAATAAACCTTTTGGGGAACAATAGTCAACGAATTTGCAAAACTGCGATACCTTCCATGCGATATTTCCGATATTTTTGGGATATTTGCAAAATATTGCGCCTTCAATTGACATATATCGCGCAAAAGGTTACAATACGTTTTGCTAGGGGTGCTGAAAGGCTGAGATGATACCCTTCAACTTGTGAGTTAATGCTCGCGTAAGGAAGCAACAACGAAAACGACGCAAGTCGTATCATATTTGCACCGACAAGTTCTCCTAAGCACACAAGGAGAACTTTTTTTATGGATGTAAACGATTTGTACGACCTTCTCAAATTCGTCGTGCTTTATCTTGCAATCGGCATAGTTGCAGCGTTTATCGCAGTCGGTTTGCTCGTATGGTTTTTCAGACGCGAAAAATTCAACGACCTTAAAAAATACGGCGTTGGTATCGTCGTAGGTTTTGCGATGACGGTGCTCGTCGTTATGGCGTACGTCAAATCTCAGTGCGAAGAAATGCAACCTATGCTTTTCTACCCCATTCTCGCAACGCTCATCGTCGCGGTTGTGGGCGCAATCGCTATGCTCGTATGCTCGATTTTCAGCCAAAAGGCGTTCAAGATTTCGGGACTTGTCACGGGACTTTTGCTTCTGGGCGGATTCATCGCAACGATGGTTGAGATGTCAATCTACTACAAGGACGTAAAGGACTACTATCCCGGCGCAAATCTCGTCGGAATGATAGTGTCGGCAGTCGTGTTTATGGCACTTCTCGTGATCATGTGGTTTGTCGGCGACAAGCGTAAAGTCAACGACACGCGCGCTATCGTCTACGGCGCAATCTCGATTGCTCTCTCGTTTGCGCTCTCTTACGCTCGCTTGTTCAAACTTCCCCAAGGCGGCTCGATCACATTTGCAAGCCTTTTGCCGCTTATGATTTACTGCTGCATGTTCGGCACTCGTCGCGGTCTTATCGTATGCACTCTTTACGGCGTGCTTCAAGCACTTCAAGACCCGTACATCATTCACCCGATGCAATTTTTGCTCGACTATCCGCTCGCTTTCGGTCTTATCGGCATCAGCGGTATATTTATGGAAAAGGGCGTTTTCAAAAACCATAAAGTCGTCGCATTCCTGCTCGGTGGCGTGATTGCGGTCATTCTCCGCTACGCTTGCCACGTATGCTCCGGCGTTTTCGCGTTTGCAGATTACGCAGACCTTGAAAAGTACGACACGGCAGTTGCTTACAGCATGGCGTACAACTCGTTTGCTTTCGTCGATATGGCAATCGCACTCGTTGCAGGCAGCGCACTGTTTGCTTCCAAGTCTTTCTCTGCGACAATGGTCGCTTCGGGCGACTTGAATAAGCCCGAACAAACAGAAGAACGACTCGTTGAAGAAGAACTTGACGACGTTGACCGCCAAATCATCGCAAATCAAGAAAGCCACTCCGAAACGCAAGCAAGCGACAACGACTCTCAAGATCAATCGGCAGACGAACAAGACAAATAATAATTGCAGATAGATTTGTTCAATCAAACAAAAAGACACGCAGATGCGTGCCTTTTTGTTTGTGATTTGTTGCTCGATTGTCGAAAATCAATGTCCGCGGTGATTCATCATGTCATACCAGATGCCCAAAAACGCGCCGTATGACGGGAAGATTCTTGTCTCGTCAATGTCGATGATGTAGGTATCTGTAAGGCTGAAAATCTTTTTGCGCGCTTTCACCACCGGCGTTTTGTCATAGCCGCCCTGTCCGTCGGATATGAATGCTTTCATGTGGATCGGTCCGCACTTGATCTTGCAATCGAGATTGCCGTTGACAGTCTTTGCCTTCCTGAAAGAAAAGAAAGGCAATTTTTCGTTGATGGAAAACGCCTTTCTGCCGCTTGCGTCAGTGACGTCAAACCAGCTTGTGAAAATCTTCTTCAATTCCGCTTGCATACGCCCGAGGGGCGCGCCGCTTGCGTCAAACAACACGACGTTGTTCATAAAGCGGTCAAACTGTCTTTCCGCAAAGAAAACGACGTTGCCTTTCTCGTCGGTGATCTTAAATTTGTCGCCGATCGTCCAATACTTTTGTTTGATGATTATTTGCATATATATCCCCTATTGCGAGCGTTGTATAGTGTCTGCTCACCTTCAATATATCATATTTTCATCAATTTGACAATATCGGCTTTTTTCGGGCAATGCGCATACGCACGTACACGAACGATTTTGGGGATTATATTGATAATTTTTATACCGTTTTCAACTCGTTTTATCACTGCTCCGTCAACTCGGCATAGAGTTCTTTCACACGCTTTTTCAAGACGGGATGCAATTTGTTCGGGCAAAGTTCCACAAGCGGCGCAAGCACGAAATCTCTGTTTTGCATATCTATATGCGGCACGCAAAGATCGTCGTCTTCTATGATCTCGTCACCGTAAAAAACGATGTCTATATCAAGCGTTCTGTCCCCCCACCTTTCAAGGCGCACCCTGTCGCCGTCCTTTTCGATTGCGTTGATTGTCGCAAGCAATTCTTGCGGAGAATAGAGCGTCTCCGCCTTCACCGCACTGTTGACGAAATCGTTTTTTGCCACTCCGCCGTACGGCTTGGTGACGATACGCGCGCTCTCTTTGACGTTTCTGAAATTGTCGTCCGCAAGCAGTCTTTCCATTGCAAAATCAAAGTAGCCGCCCTTGTCGCCCATGCTTGAGCCAAGCGCGAGATACACCGTCTTCCACTCTCTTTCAACCCTTACGCCCGCATACTCGAAAACGCCGCTCATAGGCGCGTCCGGCTTTTTGACGGTGAGTTTCACCTTGCTTGCAAGCGGATATTTTTTGAGCAAAATCTCTGCCGCTCTTACCGCAAGAGTTTCGATAAGGTCAAAGCAGTTGTTTTCACAAAACGACTTTAAAGTCTTCTTTACGTCGCTATAACTTATGGTTTTTGTCAAATCGTCGCTTTCGGAGCATTGCGAAAAGTCGGTGAAAATCTCAGCCGTAAACAAAAACCTCTGCGGATTTATTTTCTCTTCGGGGTTAACTCCGTGACACGCTTTTACTTCAAAATCTTTGAGAATTACGACGTCCATATTCACACCCTTTGCGTACATTTTATAATCGCGACGTTTTCTTTCACGTCGTGTACGCGCACAAATAATACGCCCTGCTTGACCGCAAGCGCTGTGGAATCCAAAGTGGCGGACAAGCGAGAATCGACGTCGCCGCCGAACATGGATTTTCTTGACGTGCCCAGCAAGAACGGATACTCGTCAAAATCGTCCACCAGCTTGTCGTACCCCTTCAAAAGTTGCCAATCTTCATCGTTGTTTTTGTTGAAGCCTATGCCGCCGTCAAGCAAGATTTTGTCCTTGTCAACGCCTTGGCATATCAATTTGTCAATCGCGTTTTGCAGCCCGATTTGCTTGTCGAGAAAAAGGTCTTTGATTTTGGTGTTTCGTCTGTTGTGCATAACGCAAACGCTCGCGCCCGTGTCGGCAAGAACGTTGATCATGCCGTCATATTGCAAGCAACTCACATCGTTGACCATGTCCGCGCCCGCATCGATTGCCGCCTGCGCAACGTCGGGATAGAACGTGTCCACGCTTATGGGGATGTCGGGGAAAACTTCTCGTATTCCTTCAACGGCAGGCAAAACCCTTGCCATCTCTTCTATCGCGCTCACTTGCACGTTGCCCGGTCTTGTGGACTGTCCGCCGATGTCTATTATCTCTGCGCCTTGCTCGATAAATTTGCGCGCGGTTTCAACCGCATCGTGCGCGTGACGGCTGCCCGACCAAAAGCTGTCCGGGGTGACGTTGAGTATCGCCATAACGTGCGTACCCGTTGTGAAAACGCTGTCTCTAACCTTGAAATTGTATTGTCTTTGATATCTCATATCCGCTATTCTCTCTTATTTTTTTTGTCAGTTTTGCGCCCATTTCGATAGGTGTTGCCCGGCGAACGCAATGTTTTTTGCGGTATAATTATGCAATCTTGCGAATCTCGTCCGAAACTATGCTCAAAAAGTTTGTTACGCTTTACGTTCAGTCTTTCATTCCGATCTGAGAAAACAGCATGGCTTTGACGCTGTCGTTCACGTCGCCGCGCGTTGCGCTCGTAATCGTTTTCGAGCCGAATTTTTTCACTCCGCGCGCAGTCATGCACGTATGCTCGCCTTCGACCACTACGAAAACGCCCTTTGGAGAAAGCACGTCGAATATCGCGTCCGCAATCTCCGCGTTCATGCGCTCTTGCAGTTGCAATCGCCTTGCGTATACGTCCACAACTCTTGCGAGTTTTGACAATCCCACGACTTTGCCGTCGGGGATATATGCGATGTGCACTTTTCCGAAAAACGGCATGAGATGATGCTCGCAAGTGGAAGAAAAATGAATGTCTTTTTCAATCACGACGTCGCTTCCGCTCTCGACGAAAGTCTTTGACAAATGCGCCTTTGCATCGTCGTGATAACCGCTCGTAAGTTCTTCGAGCATTCTCGCCACTCTGTCAGGAGTTTCTTTCAACCCGTCTCGCTCGGGATTTTCGCCTATTGCCTGCAAGATGTCTCGCACGGCATTCTGAATTTTAAGTTTGTCTGCGTCTGTCATAAACAACTCTTTATTTTTTTCGCACGCAAAGCGTAAGCTATCGTGCGGGATTTAGTTTTATAGTTAAAGCACCGAAAACAACGTCAACGAGCCGCACAAAATCACCACGTCACTATCCTTGTCGTCAAGCGCCGATTGCACTGCAAGTTTTATGTCGTCGCACTCGTCCGTTTGGCAGGGATAGCAAGACACAATCCCTTTCAGCTCGTCTTTGTCCATTGCTCTGGGACTGGGCGGAGTTATGCACGTAATCTTGTGCGCAAGGGGCGCAAGGATCTTGCAAATGCCCTTCACGTCCTTGTCTTTTAGGATGCCCAACACAAGATGAATTCGCTTGCCGACGAAATAAGTTTCTATTGCGTCTTTGAGCGTCATTGCGCCTTGCGGATTGTGCGATCCGTCAAAAACAAGCACTTTATCTTGCGGAACCGATATGTTAAACTTCTCTTTTGCGTTTTTGACAACTTCGAGGCGAGCATTCCACACGGCTTTTGCAAGCCCCTTTTCCACTGCCGATTGCGGTATGTCCCAATGCTTGCGCCTTAGCGCGTCAACGGCGCAAAGAGCAATGGACGCATTGACAAGCTGATGTTTGCCAAGCATGGATATAAAGTATTCTTTGCCGTCATAGACAAATTTTTGTCCCGACAAATCGCTTGAAACAAGTCTCGGCTCTTTTGCGATTTCCACGATGGATGTAACATCGATACGTTTGCCGTCTTCCGTTCTGTACGGATGCAAAACGGCTTGCATGATCTCGTCCGATTGTTTGCAAGTGACGGCAACGTCACGTATGATTGCCGCCTTCTCGCTTGCGATTTGTCCGAGTGTATCGCCAAGAATTTGGCAATGATCAAGCCCTATGGGCGTGATGACCGCAAGCTCTTTTCGGCGTATTACGTTGGTTGCGTCCCACCGTCCGCCAAGACCCGTTTCGAGCACGCAAACGTCACACTCTTTTTCATAAAACGCAAGGAACGCGACTGCGGTTTCGATCTCGAATGCGGTTGGCTGAAACTTGTCAAGGCCAAAAGCCGCGCGGAGATTTTGTTCATTCTCGATTGTTTCTCTGACAATCGTAAGATAGCGCGCAACGTCCTTATCTTCGAGCGGCTTGCCGTCTATGAGCCACCTTTCGTTGTAACAAAACACGGACGGTGAGTTGTACGTCCCCACTTTGTACCCCGATTCTTTCAAAACGGACGTGAGATATGCCGTCACCGAGCCTTTGCCGTTTGTGCCGGCAACGTGTATGAATTTCAATTTGTCGTCGGGATCGGACAACAACGTCAAAAGTTCGCGCATACGCTCTATGCCGTAATCCGAGCCCGCTCTCTCGATATTTTTGATGTAGTCCGTCGCTTCTTGATAGTTCAAAAAAAGTACCCCCTTCGGAAGCACTTTGCAAAAGCCGAAAAATCGGCAGATTGTGAAGTCTGGAGTGGATACAGCACCGCGAGTTTTCTCTTCGTCCGCTGACACCCCACGTTCATACGGCACTTAACGCGCAATATCCTACTACTTCCTGTTTGGTGATTTCATTCTATCACCACAAATGACATATAGCAACAAAATATCGACATTTCACGTCCGAATTTAATTTATTTCCATATTTTCTCAAACCATATTTTTGCATAAACATACGTTTTTGTCGTGTATAATCGAATTCTTATTCAATTGTGCAAAAAAAAGTTATTGCGCATATTCAAAATCGGTATTATACTTATTTCATATATTTGTTTGGAAAAGGAGAAGAATATGTTTGCATCGGTTTTGGGTGCGCACGAGTTTCATCTCGACGACCCGATTATGTACGTTCTTTACGGCATAGTGTTGGCTTTTATAATCGCGCTGTGTCTATACTATATGCTCTCGGCAATAAAACGCGCAAAAGAGTTGGGCATAGAAAAGGCGAAAATCAAAAAAGTAATTTCAACTTCCGCCACGTTCTCCGTATTGCCGGGGCTCGGAATTGCGCTTGGCGTCGTGACGCTGGTGGGCACGCTCGGCGTGGCGTTTCCTGCAATACGTCTTTCGGTCGTAGGCTCTTTGCAATACGAAACGCAAATGGCGGACGGCACTGCAACCGCAATCGCAGGCTCCATGGCGGAACTTATGAAAAAGGGCATGACTGCTCAGGACTTTGCAACTATCGCAATGATTATGACGATGGCAATATGTACGGGCGGTATAGAAACTCTTCTCTTTTATCGTCTTTATCAGCCCAAAATCGGAAAACTCATGACAAAAACCGCATCGGCAGGCGGCAAGAGCGGCGGAATCAACATAGGCGATCTCGTTTTTCAGGCGATGTTTATCGGCATGGTCATCGGCTATCTTGCGATGAGCATAGGCACGCTCACCAAGGCCGTTACGTTTATCGACAGTTATTACAACTTCATTGCCGTGCTCGTGGCGATGGGCGTTATGTATCTTTGCGAACTGCTCATCAACAAAGCGGGTTGGAAATGGCTTGACAGTTTTTCAACGCCTATATCTATGCTCATTGCCATGATTGTCGTCGGCATTATAAGTTTCTGCGCAAGCAAATACGGTTGGGCACTTTCAACCGACGTCAAAGACGCCGCCGAAGCCGCAATCGGCTTGTTGGCGTAAGGGGGTGCGCTATGAAAAAAGAAAGAATCAAAGTCGCAAACGACTACAATCTCAAAAATCACATCATAGGCAAAATTTGGACGGCGTTCGCACTTGCTCTTTTCTTTGCCGTTCCGACGACGATATGTCTTTACTACGGAGTGAAACCGAACATGGCGGTTATGGCGTCCCCTGCCGTGCTCATTCCTTTCATCATCAACTTCCTGTCGGGTGTCGTCGAACCTATCATCTATTCTCCGATGCTCGGCACGAACAGCGCGTACCTTGCGTTCATCACGGGAAATCTTTCAAACCTTAAAATTCCCTGCGTAGTCAAGGCTCAGGAAATTTGCGACACGAAACTCGGCACTGAAGAAAACGAAGTGGTTGCAACGCTCTCGGTTGCCGTCAGCACTCTCGTGACGTCTGTCATCATCGCACTTTTCGTTCTCATACTCGCGGTGAGCAATCTAAGAGACGCGATCATGGCAAACGATTGGATTATGCCTGCGTTCACATGCGTCGTCTATGCACTCTTCGGATCGCTCGGCGGAAAATACATAGTCAAAAACATCAAACTTGCGGCTCTTCCGCTTGCTTGCATCGTCGTGCTTTCCATTATACTCGGCTTCCTTAAAGTCAACGTCGGCTCGGCGTATCTGTTTGTCGGCATCGCACTCTCCGCTCTGTTTGCGGGATTGCAAATTGTAAGACAGAAGAAAAAACAAAAAGCACAACAGGAAACCGACCGCCTTTCTCAAATCGCAAACGAAGAAATTACGATAAATCCGCAAGATAGCGAATCGGAAAACGAAAATTGCCAAAGCGCAGAAAGCATTCCGGACGAAAGCGAAAAGGAAGAACAACTTGAAGAAGAAATCGCAATAGAAACGTCAGAAGACGTTGACAGCGTAGACTGACGAAAACGCTTATTAAAAAGCACGCAACCGCGTGCTTTTTTTGTTGCGCTTTTTCAAGCGTTCGTCACATAAAATCATACCCTGCGATTTTTGCTTGTTATAGTTATAAATAAGTGTTATAATACTTTATCATAATATCCTAAAATCGTCCAAAAGGAGAAATATGGAAATTGTCATCAGCGGTCTCGGATCTGTGGGCACGACTCTTATGCAGGAACTTGTTGACGAAGGTCACAACATCGTGGTCATCGACATCAACGCGCAAAAAATCGAAAACGCAGTCAACAAATTTGACGTAAAAGGCGTCATCGGCAACGGCGCGAGCACAAGCGTGCTTAAAGAAGCGGGCGTGCAACACTCCGACCTTTTCATAGGCGCGACCAACCACGACGAACTGAATATACTCTGCTGCATCATCGCAAAAAAACTCGGTGCAAAAAAGACTATTGCGCGTGCGTCCAAGCCCGAATATCTCGACCTTTTCAAAAACGAAGGAGATTTGGGATTGAGCCTTATGGTCAATCCGCAATACGAAGCGGCACTCGAAATAAGCCGTATGCTTCGCTTCCCCAGCGCAATCAAGGTGAACGAATTCAGCAACGGCAAAGTCGAACTCGTCGAATTTCTCGTGTCGGAAGACTCTCCGCTCGTGGGGCTTCCGCTCAAAAAACTTGGCAACATATTCAAAGAAAAAGTGCTTATCTGTGCGGCGAAAAGAGACGACAAAGCAATCATTCCGACGGGAGATTTCGTCATTCAGGCAGGCGACAGATTGTTCGTCACCGCAACGATGAAACACATCTCTCTGTTCTTCAAACATCTCGGTTGGAACAGACAGGCAAAAGACGCAATCATCGTGGGCGGCTCAACGACTGCGTATTATCTTTGCAAGGAACTCGACAAAATCGGTATTCACGCAAAACTCATTGAAAAAGACCCGCAAAAAGCGTCTATATTCTCCGAAGACTTCAAGAAAATCAACGTCATTTTGGGTGACGGCACCGATCAGGAACTTCTTCTCGAAGAAGGACTTGCCACCACGGACGCTTTCGTCGCGCTTGCCAATATGGACGAGCAAAACATCATTATGAGTATGTTTGCAACATCGCAGGATGTGCCGAAAGTCATCACCAAAATCGACCAACTCGGCTATTACGATATGTTGCAAAAGAGTGGCATTTACAGCGCGGTGTCCACAAAAACGTCCACTACCGACCGTATTATCCGATTCGTAAGACTCATAGGCAACGCACAAGGCAGCACCGTAAAACGCGTGTTCCACATCATTGACGACACCACCGAGATTCTCGAATTCGAAGCGAAAGAAAACTTCAAGCGTTTCGACGTGCCCATCCAACAGCTCAATCTCAAAAAACATCTGCTCGTTGCGGGCATAATCCGCAAAGGCGAATTGATAACCCCGTCCGGGCAAGACGTGATCAAACTCGGCGACAACGTGATAATCGTCACGCTTGAAGAAGGTCTTGACGACTTGAAAGACATTCTCGATTTCTAAGGAGAAAGTATGAATTTTCGTTTGATGACGTTCGTATTGGGCGAGATTGCCATTATCATCGGCGCGCTGATGTGCATACCGCTTTTTATGGCTATCGGCATGCACGAAGACACCACTATTCTTGCGTTCGGCATAGCGGTCGGCGTGTGTCTTGTGATAGGCGTGATAGGTCTTCTCGTGCGCCCGCCCAAGAGCAAGCGAGAGATGCGTTCCACAAGCGGCTTTGCAATGTGTGGTCTGTTCTGGATTTTCGTTGCGCTTATCAGTGCAATCCCGTTCAGAGTTTCGGGCTATATTCCCAACTATATCGACGCGCTTTTCGAGACGGTTTCGGGCTACACCACAACGGGATCGAGCATTCTCACCAACGTTGAGGCTTTGCCCAAATCTTTGCTGTTTTGGCGTGCCTTCACCCAATTTATCGGCGGCATGGGCGTTCTCGTTTTCGTTATCGCGCTCATTCCCAAAAACGACAAAATGTCCACCGCTCTTGCAAAAGCGGAAGTTCCCGGCCCGCAATTCGGAAAACTGGTGAGCAAACTGCGTTTCACTTCGATGATTCTTTACGCAATCTACGTCGTGCTTACGCTCATACTCGTTTGCATACTTTGCGGTCTTAAAATGCCTGTGTTCGACAGTTTCTGCACGGCGTTTTCCACAGCGTCCACGGGCGGTTTTTCGGTGCGAAACGCAAGTATTGCCGCATACAATTCTCCGGGCATAGAGGCAACGCTCACCGTGTTTATGCTTCTTTTCTCGGTCAACTTCAACGTCTATTATCTCATCATCGCAGGTCACTTCTTCAAGGCGGTGAAAAACGAAGAACTCGGTTGGTTCTTCGGCATATACCTTAGTGCCGTTGCAATTATAATAACGAATCTTTGCGTGAGCGGCGGATACACTTTCGTAAACGCACTTAGAGACGTCACTTTCAACGTCGCCTCTTTAATAAGCACGTCGGGCTTCGGCACTGCCGATTTTACAAAATGGCCCGTGCTTAGTCAGGTCATATTGTTGTTTGCAATGTGCGTGGGCGGTTGCGCAGGTTCGACAGCAGGCGGACTTAAAATATCGCGTGTTGCGATGCTGACCAAATCTTCAATTCTCAACATCAAAAAAACTCTCTCTCCGCGCTCTGTTTACACCGTAAAAATGGACGGCAAACCTATTGACGACGTGACTTTGAGAAACGTGCAAAGTTTCTTCCTTATTTATGTAATCGTCATCATAATATCGACTTTTCTCGTTTCGATAGGCAAAAACGGTTTTTCGGGTGAGTACAGCAGTTTCGAGACAAACTTCTCAGCCGTTATCGCATGTTTCAACAACATAGGTCCCGGCATCGGCGCAGTGGGGCCGAAGGGCAACTTTGCAGGATACAATATCTTTGCAAAACTCGTGCTTTGCTTCGATATGCTTCTCGGTCGTCTTGAAATATTCCCCATTCTTCTTCTCTTCACTCCGAACTCTTGGAAGAAGGCGCAAAACAAGATTCAAGGCGCAAAGAAACGCACGATAAGAAAAATCGTCAAGAAATACGGCAGTCGAGAACTTGAAAGAGACGCACTCGAAAACGAAATTGACGACCAAGTCGAAGCCGAAAACTCAGAAAACGTCTTTGCGGAAGAAAGGATACCGCAAAAAGACGAACGCAACGACTGAAAAACAAATTGCCGCTCAAAAGGCGGAAAGTAAAACATAAAGGGGCAATACTATGGACGAAAACTTCAACGTCGAAAACGTCGCGGAAACCGCCGTCGAAGACGAAACGGTTCAAGCCGAACAAAAATTCATACACGTTGACAAGTCAAAACGCATATTTGACATCGTGTATCTTGCGCTTTGCAGTGCGTTTATGCTTGTCATGTGGTGCACGGGCTACAATTTTCTGCCGCTCGTTGCAGACATACTCGGCATAGTCGCAGGCGTGCTTGTTTTTGCAAGACTGCTTTCAAAAAAGAACGTCGGGCTTTATCTATGGATTTCCTATATCGTCTGCATGTGCGGACTTTTCGTGTATTTTCTCATATGGGGCGCGGAAAGTTTCGGGAAGAACCTCTGGTACAATTTCGTGCTCGTTCTCTTTCCCGTTCTGCTTGCGACTTTCGTGTACGTTGCCGACAAACTCGTGAAGAAACAACTTGCACTTCGCGTGACTTGCGCAGTGTGTGCGTTCCTTATGGCAGGCACGGCGATTATCAACGTATTTTTCTACAATCTGCGCTTGCGCCCGACTTGCGAGAGTTTGCAACAAGGCCACGACGATTATCTCAAAAGCGTTGCCGACAAGTATTCGACAAACTCGAATTCTCCCAACGTTCTCGTGATTTTGATGGACGATATGGCGTACAGCGACATATCCGCATACAGTTATCTCGGAAACGACAAAGCAACTATAAACACCCCCAACATCGACTCGATAGCGGACGGCGGCATTATGATGGACAACTTCTATTCCGCCTCCCCCGTGTGCTCTCCGTCAAGATTTTCCATTCTCACCGGCAGATACTCTTCGCGCGGATATCTCGACAACGTCGTGTTCCCAAGCGATATTATGTCAAATCCGTGGTCTCCCACGCACTTTCTTAATCCCTATCAATTCCTTTGCAACGTCGACGGAATTCTCGGCGACGAAATCACTTTTGCGGAAGTTTTGCAGGCGGCAGGATACAACACGGGCTGCATAGGCAAATGGAATCTCGGCGACTACGGTCAATACCTGCCGACAAGTCAGGGATTCGATTATTTCTACGGCAGTTATTACGTCAACGACATGACGCCGTACAACTGGGTGGAAGACAAAGTTGACGAAAACGGCAAGTTCACAAGCAAAGAAGTGCGCACTCACAAGGAAAATCTCGACCAATCGGACAGCACGAGACTTCTCACCGCGCAAATGCTCAACTTCATCGAAGCGTCCGTTGAAAAGAACGAAAAATTCCTTACATACTACACCACTCCGTGGCCGCACTTCCCCATTTACTCCAACAACGACGGAAGCGGCAAGGGCAACACCGCCGACGATACGTATATCGACTGTCTCGAAGAGTTTGACAAGTACCTTGGCGACGTGCTCAACTATTTGAAAAACACGCCCGATCCCAATGGTTCAGGCTCGCTTTACGACAACACGCTCATCGTGTTCACGTCCGACAACGGCCCCGGCCGCGAAGGCGTGACGGGCGATATGCGCGGAAGAAAGAACACCACTTTTGAAGGCGGCATGAAAGTGCCTATCATCGCAAGCTATCCCAACGGCAATCTCGGTCAAGGCAGCGCTATTGCAAGCCAAACCTATGAGTATTATCAATGGACAAACAACGCCGACCGCACCGATGAAGGCAACGTCGCAAACAAGAAAAAGTCGGAACTCGCAACCGTAGGCACGACAAAGCATATCGACGCGAGCAGCATGAACTTTGACCTTTTCAACACGATTCTCCGCTATTGCGGCATTACGGACGGAGACGGCAAAGTGTATCTACCCACCGACCGCATAATCGACGGCGCGGACTTGTACGACTTGTGGCAGGCAAACGTCCCCACTTCCACGCGCGTGCACGACAAACTCTTCTATCTCAAAAAAGGCAAATGTCAAGCTGTGCAAATGGCTGTCGAAGTGAACGGCAAAGTGTACGACTTCAAATATTTCGACAAGGTGCGCACGGAAAACTCCGCATTCATCGACCAGGTATACAAAAACTATCTGTTCAACCTTGACACAGACCCTGCGGAAGGTTATTCCGTATCCAAAGACCTTCCCGAAGTTGCCGCTCTTCTCAACGCCGAACTTAAAGCGTTCAGAGATGAGATGAAGACCAACCGTCGCGGCATAATCAAATAATCAATCGAATAATAACGCAAAAACGGACTTGGGTTTCAAGTCCGTTTTTATTATTCTTTTCGTCGCCGTATTATAATTTGCAAATTGCCAAACGTGACGACATCTGCGATTTTTACTATACGCGGTAAAATCCGCTTTCGATGCAATTTTTGTATACACGAGTTCAAGTGTTATTCACAAAAGTGCCAACTGCCACATTCCCACTGCGTAAAGCGCAACGTCAACGAGCGCAAGGAGCGGAAAGAACACTGCAAAGTACCAGTGTTTCGTTTTGTGACGGAACACGAGCATTCCGAGCGTAGAGCCGACTGCTCCGAAAAGTATCGCAAATGCAAAAAGCGTCGCTTCCTTTATGCGCCACTCCCCTTTCTTTGCTTTTGCCTTGTCCACGCCCATAAGCGTGAAGCCTATGATTGACATAATTGCTATTAAGCAGGTGATTATTATCTGATATACGTTCATCGTCGGTTTTCCAAAAGCAAGACGTTGCCTTAGGTATATTCGTTTCTAGATAAAAATATCGGGCGCAATTTTGCGCCCGAATACTTTTTAGTTTTGCAAAATTATTCTTGCGTAAGATAATCGCGGCAAGCGTCTTCGAGTGCTCTGCAAATCGCAAACGCGTCGTCAAGGTCTTTTCCGCGCACGATTACGCCGTGATGTGCCATAAAGCACGCAGGTGCGTCACCGATTGCCGCGGCAACGTTCTTGACGAGACCGCTCGTGCCGGGAAGCGCAGGCTTTGCACAAGGAATTTCTTTGCCTAGAATGTCCTGATACTTTTCGGGAACGGGCATTGCCTTGTTCATTGCTGCAAGAATGCAACCGTAGAATGGGTGCGTGTGAATGCTTGCATTGATGCCGTCGCCTTTTGAAAGAAGAATTGCGTGAATACCCTTTTCGCTGGTGGCTTTGTTCGTGCCCGTCCATTCGAGAGACTGCATATCGACTTTTGCCATTTGCTCGGGTTGAAGCATGACGTAGTCGATACCCGACGGCGTTGCGAGCATAAATTTGGCGTCGAGTCTGACGGCAATGTTGCCCCACGTGCCTTGAACGAGATTTTCGTCGAGCAGTCTCACGCCTGCGTCTTTGATGTCTTGCGCAATTTTCTTTTCTTCGTCGGTCACGACTGCGGTTTGTCTTTCTTCTTTCTTTTCTTCCGAGCCCGTTTCCGCCGCCTTTTGTTGCTTTTGGTTGGTCTTGGAATATTTGAGTTTGAACACGACGTGTTCAAGGAAAGCGTAAAAAGCGTTCATATGATCGGTGCCGCCTTTGCTTTCCGCAAGAATTTCCGCGTTGCAAGCCTTGTCAAGCACGAGAGTTGCCGTGAACACTTCGTCAAGCGTACGTCCCGTGACAACCGCGCCTGCGTCGGGAAGCAAACATACGTTTCGTTGTCCCGAGAGTGCCGCCACTACGTCAGACGCAACGTTCTTTGCCGCGCATTTGATTGACGTGCCGCACACTTGTGCCAAATCGTCGAGAATGGGCATAAGCGTCTTTCTCTTGGACGAGAAAGCCACGGTGCTGTCGCTATCCACGATAGCCGCCGCGCCTGCGTTCTTGTCTTGACGCACCGCACAATAAAGAATGACCGCCGCCGCTCTGAAATTGCCTTCGAGCGTCTCGATGTTCTTGTCGTTGACGAAAGTCAAATCTTCTTCTTTGACGTTTTCATAATCTATTTTGGGATTTGTGATGACGATGCCGTCGTCTTGTTTGACTGCGATATAACCCGATTGCAGATATTTCTTTTCTGCGAGCATGCGTGCATACTTATTGACGTTTGCAACAATCAATTCGTTCATGATGTGTTCTCCTTATGCGGCAAAAAACATATATATTATTGCCGTTACGCTTATTATATCAAACGTTGCGAAAAATGCAACATAAAAAACGTCGGCGCATTAGTGCACCGACGAATTTATTATTTCTTCTTTTCGAATCTTGTCGGGTCTTCGCACTTGACCACCGTCTTGAACACGTTGTCGAAACGACGGAGTGCTTCGTCGATGATTTCGTCGGTGTCTGCCATCGAAGTGTAAAGACGGCTACCTGCCAACGTAACGATGCCGTTTGCCATATACGCCGCACCCATTTGTTCCATAGCAACTTTTCTTCTGAGCATTTCGGGTTTCTTCTTGAGCATCGGGATGATCGAGCCGAGCAAACTCATATTGCTGAAATCGTAACTCATTGCGCCCGTGCATTCAAGGTGAACGATGCTGCCCTGATTGTATACGACGTACGGAAGATTGTATTTCTTGACGAGTTGTTTGAGACCTGCCGCGAGACGATCGCCTGCACGACCGGCTTTTTCGCAAGCGTTGTTCTTTTCGATTTCGCAGATTGCAAGATATCCTGCGTAAGAGCTCAAGGGGTTTGCCGCGAGAGTGCCGCCGACGTACGCTTTCTTGCCCATACCCGCAAGACCTGCAGCCATAAGAGAAACGTATTCGCGCTTGCCGCCTACGCCGCCTGCCGACGGATAACCGCCTGCGACGATTTTGCCGAACACCGTAAGGTCGGGATACATATCTCTACCGGTGCCTTGGCGTTTGAATTTGACGACTTTTCCGTTTTCGAGTTTCTTGTCGTCGACAATCCAGGGTTTACCGTTAAGGAAGACGGGCGTGTCGTCCACTTTGTAGCCGTAATTTTCTTCGAAGAAGTAACCTGCCGCGCCGTGAATACCGACTCTGAAGCCCGTGACGACTTCGTCGAAGATAAAGAGTGCGCCGTATTTCTTTGCAAGAATTCTTGCTTTAAGGTTGTAGTCCATGTCGATGGGACGAGTGCCCGATTCGGGACCGACAGGTTCGACGATGACAGCCGCCGTGCCGCCGCGCATCTTGTTCTTGCGAAGCATTTCTTCGAGCATCTTGATGTCGTTGGGACGCACTTCGTCGGTCTTGCCGTAAGAGCCGGGGATGCCGTGAGATTCAAGGAATTGACGGCTTCCGGGAATCTTCAATCCGTAAACCATTTGATCGGACCAGCCGTGATATGCGCCGCCGACTTTGATGACGCGTTTGTGCTTGGTTGCGCAACGTGCCACACGAATTGCCGCCATGACGGATTCCGTGCCCGAGCCGAGCATACGGAACATTTCGCACGCAGGCATCAATTCGTTGATTTTCTTTGCAAGAAGGAGTTCGCCTTCATGGAAAAGACCAGTTACGGGGCCGCAGTTGTTGAGCAATTCAAACACTTTTTCTCTGACGGGTTCAAAGTTGCTGCCGAGAATAGTCGGACCGCCTGCCTGAAGGAAATCAATGTATTCGTTGCCGTCACGGTCATAAAGATAAGCACCTGCCGCTTTTTCCATGCACATGGGGAACGGATAGTTGAAAGCAAGGTTGTGTTGTACGCCGCCGGGGATGTACTTCTTTGCTTCCGTCGTGATTTCTTTGGACTTTGCACACTTTGTATTGAAATGATCGAGAATTTGTTTGAGAGCGTCTTCCGATACGCAATAAATCGGTTGACTCGTCAAGTTCTTCAATTCCGCATTGATTTGCTTTGCGTCTTCCCATTTGGAAATGCCGTAGCCGTTTGCCATAATTCGCCTCCGTTATTTTTTGATAATTATTGTAATCAAATTACATTATAATTATATCATAAACGCGCGTATTGTAAATATCAAAAGTAACCGAGAAAACAATACAAATCGGCGATATTGTACTATACGAAACACAAAAATGTGATTTGCAAATACCGTTTTTGGTGAAAAGAAACGATACAACTGTATATTAAAAGATACAAAAATAGCGGTTTCAACCTTAATTTTATCAAAAGATGCCCCATCTAGAGACAAAAAACGAAAAATGTATTGCATTGAACATTTTTTTACTTTATAATGTGTGCATAACCTTAAGGAGGTTCATGTATGAACAAAACAGAGTTTATCAAAGCAGTAGCAGCAAAAGCAGACCTTTCCATCAAAGACGCAACGGCAGCAGTCGACGCATACACCCAAGTCATCGCAGAAGCATTGAAAGCAGGCGACAAGGTTGCAATCGCAAATTTCGCATCTTACGAAATCAAAGAAAAAGCGGAAAGACAAGGTTTCAATCCCCTTACCAAGCAACCCATCACCATCGCAGCAAGCAAAGCACCAGTCGTCAAATTCGGCAAAGCGTTCAAGGACCTTTTCAACTAATACTTTGATATAATTAAGAACGATAAAAAATCACCGCATCCGCGGTGATTTTTTTAATTAATAATGAACAAAAGCCGTCATTGCGGCAACGGCATTTGAATTAATTATTAATAATGAATAATTAATAATTGCGGAAGGCAAAGCCTTATCCGAAAGCCCGTGCGGGCGCACTTATAAATGGACTATGCAACTTCGATGACGGAATTGGAGCCGCAAGGCAACGACCGCATCGAGCGTCGGACTTGACGTGAAGTACGAGAATGCGTGGCGTTCTGTTGCGTAGCTGCCACGCAGGCGAAGTGGCATAATAAAAGAAATGGCGTTAGTTATGTCTCGACCGAGTGTTGTCCCCCGCTACGCGGTCACCGTGGGTTCCCTTGCAAGGGGGAACGGTGATAGGGAAAACACCTGAGGAAAGGGGGAAAGTTGCATTTAGGGTCTCAAACGCAAAACTTTTGTAATGCCGTGCACTTATAAAAAACTTATACACGCACTCTACCCATTCAAAGCGTACTCACATCAAGCACTCTGCCCTTTTACTTTCCCACTTTCTTTCTCGTAAAAGTGCGATATTGAGATGAAGAGCAAGGAAAAGCCACGCTCACGGCAACCCTAATGTACTATGCGTACATGAGTTGGCAGCTCGGGTCTTTGCCCTTGTTCTCACTATATGTTTTAGTTAAAAACGAAATAAATAGATAAAGAACAAGAAAACACCCATCCGAAACAAAACCCAACGTACATTTAGTACGTGATTTTGGAGCGGATGGGCGTTGACGCAGTTATTTGCTATTTAGTTCGTTTTTACTCGGAGCGGAGTGCAATCGCAGGATCTTTCTTCGCCGCAATTCTGGACGGTATGAATCCTGCAAACATACTGAGAAGAATGCTGATTGCAAACATCAAAAGACATTGCCACCAGGAGATATGCATAAGTCCGCTGATTTTGAAGATAGTCTTCAAGATTGCGCTGATGGCAAAGGAGAAACCGACGGAGATGATGACGCCGATGAGCCCGGAATATCCGCCGAGTATTGCGGATTCGGCAAGGAAGACGCGCGATATGTCTTTCTTTCTTGCGCCGATTGAACGGAGCACGCCGATTTCCTTTCTGCGTTCGAGAACAGACGTGTATATGATGATTGCAATCATTATCGTGGACACGATGAGCGAGATTGCCGCAAACGCTACGAGAACGCCGGTGATGGTGTTGACCATTGTGTTGACAAAACTCATTATCGTGGACAAACTGTCGCCGTAACTGACCTTTGAGCCGGTCTCTTTGTTGTATTGATCGATGAACGCCACAATCTTCTCTTTTGCTTCGAACGACGAGCAATAGAACTCAATGGACGTCGGTTCTTCGAGATTTGCAACGCCGAGTTTTCTCATGATTGCAAGGTTCGTGTTGCTGTCCGTGCTGAAACTAATTCTGTCGCCTGCAATCACTTTGACCTGCGAGCCGTTGGTCGTCGAATAGTCGAAGTTGATAGGACTCTTGTAATAATCGTCGCTTTCTTCGTCTGCTGCCGCTTTGAGTGCGTTCATTTTGACAACAGCTTCGTTTTTGCTCGCGCGTTCGATAAGGAGTTGCGTGAGTGCGGGCATATAACCGACAACGCCGTTTATTGACGTAACGCTGACGCCTTCTTTGGGACGAATGACGCCGACTACTTTGATGTTGACAGGATCTCTCGAATCAATCCATTTCTTGTTTTGTTCGGCGTGATTGTGCCCTGTCCAGGTCTTGTCCGCAATGCCGTCTCCGTCTGTGTCAACCCACTTCTCTTCCGCGTCTTCTTCAAGATAATCCGCGTCCGCAAGAACCTTGTATTCAAGACTCAAAAGTTCTTCGACCGACGTTTTATATTCTGCCCAGTGGGAGTCCATAATCGCTTTGATGACGTCGTCTTGCGATTGAAGACCGAGCATGAAGAGTTGATAGTCAAGAAGTTGGTTGCTTTTGTCCACCACAACAACGACTTCCGTTGCGCTTGTCGGCCAGCGTGAATCATTTCCGACGAGTTCGTATTGAGATTCGAGAAGTTTTTGGTTGGAAGACATTTCCGCCCAAGAATTCATCATCGAGCCGCCGCTTGTAGTGAACTTTTTGAGCATATCGTTGAGCGACGAGCCGCCGATGTCCATATCTTTGATGCTGTCGGGAAGCATATCGAGCACCGAATTCATCGTATCGGTGTACGGGCTGACCTTCATATAACGCTCTGCCGCCGCTTTTGCTTCTTCGAGCGTTGCGTCGGGATTCTTTTGCATATAGTCGGACACGAGTTTTTCGTTGTGCGGGTCTTCCTTGAATGCGTTGAAACTTACTCCGTAGTTGTACTTGACGGTTGCAAGCGAATCGTCGAAGTTTTCGTCAATATACTTTTTGAGTTGTACCAAATCGTTTTCGGCAAGAAGCGTGCTGAGTTGGCTTACGACTTTGCCGAGCATCTTTGCGGTGTAGATTTCGTCTGTGTTGGGGTTTGACGGTCTCTCTTCGTCATTGTTCATCAGCATTGAAAGAATCGCCGATGGGTCGGTGTTGGTCTTGCCTATCGTGAGCGGATAAGTCGAAAGCGCGCTTTCTTCAAGCCCCCTGACGTAACCCGCAGCACCGTTTGACAACGACAAAACGAGAATGATACCGATTATGCCGATAGAACCGGCAATCGAAGTCAGAAGAGTGCGTCCTTTCTTTGCAAGCAAGTTGTTCCAAGACAAACTGATTGCCGTTGAAAGTTTCATCGCGCATTTGTCCGCTTTTTTGTATTTCAGGAATCTTTCGCGGAAAGTTTTTTTCTTTTTCGGTTCTTCCGTTTTCTTCTCGACTATTTCTACGACTTCCTTTTCGGAAAGTTCGCCGGCAACATCGTCTCTTTCGACTTCTTCGACAACTTCTTCAACGACGTTTTCACCGAGTCTGCATTCAAGTTCTTCAAGTTCGTCTTTAGAATCGTAAGGCATAGAGTCGCCAACGACTTCGCCGTCTTTCAGGTACACGATACGTGTGCTGTATTCTTCCGCAAGCGAAGGATTGTGCGTGACCATGACGACGAGTCTGTCTTCTGCCACTTCTTTCAACAAATCCATGACCTGAATGCCCGATTCACTGTCGAGTGCGCCCGTCGGTTCGTCCGCGAGAATGATTTCGGGATTGTTGACGAGTGCTCTTGCGATTGCGACTCTCTGCATTTGTCCGCCTGAAAGTTGGTTGGGTTTCTTGCTTGCCTGAGAAGCAAGACCGACCTTGTCGAGTGCTTCGAGCGCGCGACGTTTTCTTTCTTCTTTCTCAACGCCCGCAAGAGTCAGACTCATTGCGACGTTTTTGAGAATATTCATGTGCGGAATAAGGTTGTAAGATTGGAAAACGAAACCGATACGGCGATTTCTGTACGTATCCCAGTCGACGTCGTCAAAGTCCTTAGTGGACACGCCGTCTATTTGAATATCGCCGCTCGTGTAACGGTCAAGACCGCCGATAATGTTCAGAAGCGTCGTCTTTCCGCAGCCGGAAGGCCCCAAAATAGAGACGAATTCGTTCTTTCTGAACTCGATTGAAACATTATTTAACGCAAGGACTTTTTCTTCGTCCTTCTCTATGACGTACTCTTTTGTTATATCTATCAGTTTAAGCATGATGCTCCATATTCAATATATTGTTGTATTTGGCATGTATTGACAAAGCGGCGAAACCCCGCCATAAAGGTGACCCGTCGTAAGTCCTGAAAATGCAAACTCCCAGCCGAATATCTTCGTTTTGCAAGCGCACGAAAGCGTGAAAATCGCTCAAAAATCATACGCAAAAATTAGACTCACAATATCAATACTTTTATATATCTTATCATATCATATTCAAAAAAGATAGTACTTTTATCAAAAAAATCGACAAATCGGCGAATATGTCGTTTTTCATACAATTGATAAAAATCGCAATTTATTCGGAAAACTCACTAAACAGTATATGTTTGAAAATATTTTTAAACCATATTTCGATTTTTACAAATAAAAAATTGTGAATTTAATAGTTTTAAGGTTAAAAAAAGAAAAATACGTGTTTTTCAAAGCAAAATAATCTTATCGCACAAAAAAAGTAACGCTATATTCTCCCATGCTAAAATAAGCGGGTTTTCTTTGCCGATTCGGTGTCAATCGCATAATGATACTTTGATAATATCGATTGAACAAAAAAACCGATAGTAAATTAAAGACACGAAAAGTGTATCATGCCCGATAATTTGACTTTGTGATTATCAATCACAAACACTATTCGTGTATTTAGTCCATAACGTTACGCCGTTTTATATTTAAGCAAATTAGAACACCATTCGTGTATTTACATTGCGATAATTGTCGATTTTTGAACAAATATGGCATAATAAAACACTATTCGTGTATTTTAAGCGTTTTCAAATATGTTTTTCTATCGTTGGGAATTCTGTAACTTTCAATTGCCTTCTGAATGCTTTTGTTATGCACCCACACGTCGAGTTTTTTCTCTTCAATGACTTTTATAGCGTCATCCCATTGTTTGATAAGTGCAAAACTCATATACCAGGCAACCGCCATATCAACGTAATACTCCCCACATTTGACTTCAATCACTTTTTCCATTTTGTCGATTGAATAATCTTCGTCGAGAAAATGGCGCATTGCATTGACTATGCCGAAACGGGCCGTATATGTTTCGTCCGACTTCAACCACTTGCAAATCTCCTTCCAAAGTCCGTCTTTGTGTTTTTCAAAAACTTTCGGAGCAAAAACGTCGCAAACCGCCCAGTTATCGACGAAAGGCAAAAATTCGTTGGTTTCTTTAAGTGCAACGACAAAATTCTTCTCACTTGCAACAATAAGTGCGTGCAGCACGTTTTCGTCGTAATAGGCGTGCGGAAGTTCTGAAAGAAAACTTTCTCTTTCGTTTAAGGCGAAGTTCTCGTCGCAAAGAAGCGTCTTTGCAATTTTTCTCATTGTAGGCATTCTCACCCCGATTATACTTTCGGGATTAACCGTCGGAATCAACGCACTGTGAAAACTTTTATACTTCGAATCTGCGTTTTCAAATAAAAGATTTAATACTTTTTCCATATCTTAAAAATCATTCGCCGCTTGTGCGTGGGTATAAAAAATATCAATACGAATTATATCGTCACAAATAGTACGTCTAATATACGTTGCAATACACACATCACAAATCGCACTTAATTATATGTTCGAGCAAAGCCCCGCATCCTTCAACAATATCATCGTAAGTCACGTCAAAGTTGCCGGTCCACCACGGATCAGCGATGTCTCTCGGATTTTTTGCAAAATCGAGCAGACGACACACTTTAACGTCTTCTCCGAGAATTCTGCGCATTGCAATTAGGTTGCGCTCTTCCATCCCGACAAAATAATCGTATCGGGTTTTATCCGACGAACAAAGCCTTGTCGCCCTATGATTGAGAACGGGCACGGACTCTTCTCTCAATTTTTTCACGGCAGGCGGATAAATCGGATTGCCAATTTCTTCCGACGACGTTGCGCTTGAGTAAACGGATATTTCGTTTTGCAATCCGCGTTTTGCAATCATATCGGACATCACGCACTCAGCCATAGGCGAGCGGCAGATATTGCCGAGACACACGAACATTATCTTAATCATATCAGCACTCGAATACGAACGACAACGGTCCGTCCTGCTCCTGTTCGATGTACATATGCGCTCCGAAAACACCGTTCTTGACGACGATGCCTTGCTGCCTGATTTTCTCTGTCACACGAACGTACAATTCTCTCGCCCTGTCTGGAAGTTCCGCATGCCCGAAATCGGGACGATTTCCCGTCCCCTTTCCAAGCGTTCCCGCAAGCGAAAACTGCGATACGAGAAGTATCTCTCCGCCCGCCTGGGTTATGTCGAGATTCATCTTGTCGTTGTCGTCTCTGAACACTCTGAGTTTTGCGATTTTTCTCGCAAGATAATCCGCTTGCTCCTCCGTGTCGCCTTTCTGAATTCCCAAAAATATGGTAAGTCCGCTCGGGATTTCGCTTATAAGTTGTCCGTCGACAAACAGTTTCGATCTGAACGTACGCTGTATCAATGCTCGCATATTATTCTCCGTATCGACGTTTTATCAACGCAAAACGCACAATAAACCGCAGATTTGCGCAATATATGTCAATTTGTTATTTCACTATGTTTTGTTTTGTTCTCTATAAAAAGCGGCTTGTTTCACCGAGTTTGACCGTCTTTCTTCGGCGGTGGCGAAGCAAGATATTGATAAAAATTGCATTCGAGTTCGCTGTTGTAAAGTTTTCTCACCTTGTCCGCTCTGCGACCGAAATACTTTTCAAAACCGCGATATGACGTTATTGCATACACGCACCATTCGTCGAGTTTTGCCGTGACTCTTCCGAAATCTCTGTACAAAGTTTTCAGTTCGTCTTCTTTCATAAGTCTCTCGCCGTACGGCGGATTTGTGATTATCACGCCGTGAGCATACTTTGACGAAAGGTCTCGCATATCCTGAACCTGAAAGTGTATATTGTCCTTAACTCCTGCGCGCTCCGCGTGTTTTAAGGCAAGTTTTATGGCGTCTTTGTTTATGTCGAAACCGCTTATGCGCAGTTGCCTGTCGCGTTTTATGCGCTGCTCGGCTTCGTCTTGCACCTTTTCACGCACTTTGGGCGCATTTGCAAACTGCTCGCAAGCGAAATTTCTGTTCATACCGGGCGCAATGTCGAGACCTATAAGGCTTGCTTCAACAGGTATCGTGCCCGAGCCGCAAAACGGATCTATAAGCACTCTTTCGGGATTCCATACGGACAGTTGAATCATTGCGGCGGCAAGAGTTTCACGAATAGGTGCTTCGCCAAGGTACGTGCGGTATCCGCGCTTGTGCAGGCCTTCTCCCGACGTATCGAGCGTCACCGTCACGATGTCGTCAACGATTGCCGCTTCTATACAATACGGTGCGCCGCTCTCGTCGAAAGTGCCGTTATACACGGTGGAAAGTTTTGAAATAATTGCTTTTTTCACGACGCTTTGCACCGCACTCAAAGCAAACAGTTTGCTCTTTACGCTCTTTGCGTCAACGATTATTCTTGCGTCTCTTGTCAAAACGTCCTGCCAACGCATAGAAAATATTCCGTCAAACAATTCGTCGAAAGTCTCCGCTTTGAACTTTGCAAGCACGATGCGAACGCGGTTTGCGCTACGCAAAAAAACGTTTGCGCGCAAGACGTCTTCAAACGTTCCTTCAAACTCTATTCTTCCGAGATTTGCGCCGCTAGGCTCGTATCCCAGACGAACAAGTTCTCTTTTCACGACGGCTTCGATTCCGCTTGCCGAAGCGACTTCGATATTAAGTTTTCCGAAAAATATACTGTCCATATATTCTCACAATCCGAAGTTTACACTTCGGTTTCGCATATATTAAATCTCGTTTTACGATTATTTTGATTTTTTCAACGATTTATTATATCCTTTATCACTTCGCTTGCAAGCACCATTCCGGCAATTGCAGGCGCAAAACTTATGCTCCCCGGGATATGTCTTCCGTTTTCGCACGGCGTGTTTTCGGGAATAATCGGTTCTTCTTTAGAATATACGACTTTAAGGCGTTTCACACCGCGTTTTTTGAGTTCTCGTCGCATCACCTTTGCAAGCGGACAAACGCTTGTCTTATACACGTCGGCAACTTCAAAATTCGTGCCGAGTTTATTGCCCGTGCCCATACACGAGATTATATCTACACCGAGAGATTTCGCTCTCGTTATCAACTCGAGTTTTGCGCTCACCGTGTCGATTGCGTCTACTATATAATCAAAGTCGGCAAGCGGAACTCTCTCTTGTGTATCGGCATTGAAAAATAAATCGTACTCTATCGTTTTGCACTCGGGATTTATTGATTTTATTCTTTCGACGGCAACTTGCGTTTTGCGTCTTCCGACAGTCTCTCTCGTCGACAAAATCTGTCTATTGAGATTGCTCACGGAAAAAACGTCGTTGTCAAGAACGGCAATCGTACCGACGCCCGCCCTTGCAAGCGCTTCCACAACGTATCCGCCCACTCCGCCGACGCCGCACACTAAAACGCGCGCGTTTTTGAGTGCGTTCACTTTGTCTCCGATAAGCATTTCCGTTCTCGTATACAGATCTTCCATAAAAGCCTTCCGTTTTTCTTTTATAGGCTTATTTTACTACACATCCGAAGATAAATCAACTCCGCCGCCGCGCTTGAAAACGCAAACTTTTATCAAGCGTTAATTTGCTATCGTATTGTTTTGTTTTTTCTGCGACAACACCGCATATTTTTGCATTTCGCTTTTCGGCGTCTTGCGGACAAAATCGAAAACCGAAAATCATATATAAAAAACGCAATAGAAAAATATATCCTTCAAAAAGGTAAACAACGTTTGACATCAACACGATAAGTGTATTATTATATATGCGTAAGAAGGAACTAAATATATGTTGCACAGTTGTTTTCCCGAAAGATTAAAATCTCTGCGTCAAGAGAAAAACATGCTCCAACAAGATTTGGCGGAGCATCTCAAAGTGTCAAAATCCACCATTTCAGGCTGGGAAGTGGGCAGAAACCAACCCGACTACGACACATTGATTGAACTCAGCATTTTCTTCGGCGTATCCGTAGACTATCTTATCGGGCGTCGCAACTACTGACAAAAAAACACGAAACGCGGAGTTATCTCGGCGTTTTATTTTTGCTTTTATCACCATAGACATTCGCAAAAGATAAAACGACGCTTTCATTCCCTTGCGGTTTTAAGCGCATAATGCCGCATCGACAACGGTGCAGAAAGAAAAAATATAATTCTCTATTCCGCAAACGACATAAAAAAACGCAGTCACAGACTGCGTTTTCGTTTTATCGTTTTCATTTATCGAAACAAAGTTACCATCAATTGCAAACGTGAACGGTGCGTTCACTTCAAGATATCTTTAAGGAATTGTCCCGTATAGCTCTTTTCTACCTTTGCGACTTCTTCGGGCGTGCCCTGAGCAACTATCGTGCCGCCCTTGTCGCCGCCGTCAGGTCCCAGATCGACGATATAATCGGCAACTTTCACAACGTCGAGATTGTGTTCGATGACGACCACCGTGTTGCCCTGCTCGACGAGTCTGTCAAGAATCGTTATGAGTTTTGCAACGTCGTGCGTATGAAGCCCCGTCGTGGGCTCGTCGAGAATATAGACGGTTTTGCCGGTGGATCTGCGCGAAAGTTCGGTTGCAAGTTTGACGCGTTGCGCCTCGCCGCCACTCAAAGTCGTTGACGATTGCCCGAGTTTTACGTAGCCGAGTCCCACGTCGTTGAGCGTTTTGATTTTGTTCTTGATTTTCGGAATGTTTGCAAAGAACTCGGTTGCTTCTTCGATTGTCATATCCAGCACTTCGCTGATATTTTTGCCTTTATATCTCACTTCCAGCGTTTCGCGGTTGTATCTTGCGCCCTTGCACACTTCACACGGCACGTAAATATCCGGCAAAAAATGCATTTCGATTTTGATTATACCGTCGCCGCCGCAGTGTTCGCAACGTCCGCCGTTGACGTTGAACGAGAATCTGCCTGCCGTATATCCCCTTGCCTTCGAGTCGGGGAGCGTGGCAAAAAGTTCTCTTATATCGCCGAAAACTCCCGTGTACGTTGCAGGGTTGGAGCGCGGAGTTCTGCCGATTGGGCTTTGGTCTATGCAAATGACCTTATCGACGTTTTCGATGCCTTCGATAGAATCGAAATTGCCGAGCGTATTTCTCGCGCGCATAAGAGAGTTTGAAAGCGCGGGATAAAGCACTTCGTTGACAAAAGACGATTTGCCGCTGCCCGACACGCCCGTTACGCATGTAAACGCACCAAGCGGTATGCTCACGTCGATATTTTTGAGATTGTTCTGTTTTGCGCCTTTGACGGTGATGAAATTCCCGTTGCCCTTTCTTCTTGCGATAGGCACGGGGATTGCGAGTTCTCCGCTCAGGTATTTGCCCGTTATGCTGTCTTTGCTTGCCATGATGTCGTCAACCGTGCCGCATGCCACGACTTTTCCGCCGTGTATGCCTGCCCCCACACCTATATCGACGATATAATCGGCGTTTCGAATGGTCTCTTCGTCGTGTTCGACGACGATGAGCGTATTGCCCAAATCACGCAAATTCTTGAGAGATTGCAAAAGGCGTTGATTGTCCTTTTGGTGCAAACCTATGCTCGGTTCGTCGAGAATGTACAGCACGCCCGTAAGTCCGCTGCCTATTTGCGTTGCAAGACGGATACGTTGCGACTCGCCACCGCTGAGCGTTGCCGCCGAGCGCGAAAGCGTGAGATAATCGAGCCCTACGTTGATGAGAAAGTCAAGGCGCGCACATATCTCTTTGACGATTCTGTCCGCAATTAGATGTTGCGTGTGCGTGAGCGTAAGTCCGCCCATAAACTCTTTGAGATTTGCAACGGACATTTCGGTGAGTTCAAAGATATTCTTGCCGTCTATCGTAACCGCAAGCGCTTCGGGTTTCAGTCGTTTTCCGCCGCACTTGGAGCAAGGCACTTCTTTCATATATTTGGCAATCTCGTTTTTCACCATCTCGCTGTCGGTGTCGTTGTAGCGGCGCATAAGATTTTTTGCCACGCCTTCGTAACTTGCGTGATAGAAACCGCTGAACGTGCGCGAGTTGTATTCCATAGGGATACGATCTCCGTCGTTGCCGTAGAAAATTATGTCGAGAACGTTTTGCGGCAAATCTTTGAGCGGAGTATCCATAGAAAATCCGTATGCCTGCGAAAGCGCGCGGAATTGCATTTGAGACATGTGCCCGGCGTCCCAACCGCTGACCTTTATCGCACCGTCTTTGAGCGATTTATTCCAGTCGGTGACGAGCAGATTGACGTCTATTTCGTTGCGAAAACCAAGACCGCCGCACTCTGGGCATGCGCCGTACGGATTGTTGAACGAGAAAAGTCTCGGCGTGAGTTCTTCAAAAGACAACTCGCAATCGGGGCAAGCGTACTTTGTGGAGTAAAGCACTTCTTCTCCGTCAAAATCGGCAATCACAAGCCCTTCGGACAATTTTATCGCACTTTCGATTGCGTCCGAAATACGTCTTTGCGCGCCGTCCTTGACGACGATACGGTCGATGACGACGCTTATCGTGTGCTTAATGTTTTTGTCAAGCGTAATCTCTTCGTCCAGAGTGTAATTAACTCCGTCCACACGCACACGCACGTATCCTGCGCGTTTAAGTTGTTCAAGTTCCTTGCGGTATTCGCCCTTTCTGCCACGAACGATAGGTGCGAGAAGTTGAAGTTTCACGCCCGTGCGTTCCATGATTCTGTCGCATATCTGGTCAACCGTCTGACGCTCTATCTCTCTGCCGCATTTCGGACAATGGGGAGTGCCGACTCTCGCAAACAAAAGTCGTAAATAGTCGTATATTTCGGTGACTGTACCAACGGTTGAGCGCGGATTGTGCGAAGTGGTTTTTTGGTCGATTGAAACTGCGGGAGAAAGCCCTTCGATGTAGTCAACGTCGGGTTTTTGCATCTGCCCCAAAAACATGCGCGCGTAACTTGAAAGGCTCTCGACGTATCTTCTCTGCCCTTCCGCAAAGATAGTGTCGAAAGCAAGCGACGATTTGCCGCTTCCGGAAAGTCCCGTGAACACCACGAGTTTGTCGCGCGGTATCTCGACGTCGATGTTTTTGAGATTGTTTTCTCTTGCGCCTTTTACGAAAATCTTGTCCATATATCGTTCTTCTTTTTTTCGTTTTTCTCTATGTATTAAGTCTTTGTATTTTCCGTATTTTGTTGCGTGTGGGCGCCCTGCATTTTCAGCAAATCGTAATCCTTCTATGCGGACGACTGCAAGACTTAACTAAACTTTTTGATTTGTTTTTTAAGTTCGTTCATCTCGTCGCGAAGTGCAATCGCCTTTTCGAAATCAAGCCTTTCTGCCGCAACCGACATAAGCCCTTTGATGCGTTCAACTTCCTTAATCATGTCTTTAACGCTCAAATTCTCTTTCTTAACTTCCTTTTTGGTGATTTCAAGAGAATTCTTTATCGTGCTGACAACGGTCTCGGGCACTATGCCGTGAGCCTTGTTGTACTCGTCCTGAATTTTTCTTCTGCGCATGGTTTCGTCATAGGCTCTTTGCATGCTTTGCGTCATCGTATCCGCATACATGACGACTCTGCCTTTGTCGTTTCTTGCCGCACGACCGATAGTTTGAATGAGTGCCGATTCGCTTCTCAAAAAGCCTTCCTTGTCTGCGTCGAGAATCGCAACGAGTTGCACTTCGGGAAGGTCGAGACCTTCTCTTAAAAGGTTTATCCCCACAAGCACGTCAAAGTCGCCTTCTCTGAGTCCGCGCACGATGTCGATACGTTCGAGCGTGTCTATATCCGAGTGCATATAGCGCACCTTTATGCCCACTTCTTTGAGATAATCGGTGAGATTTTCCGCCATCTTTTTGGTGAGCGTCGTGACAAGCACTCTGCCCTTATCTTTGACGACTTTGTTTATTTCTCCGATAAGGTCGTCGATTTGTCCTTCGATAGGCTTGATTTCTATCTCGGGGTCGAGAAGCCCGGTCGGCCTTATGATTTGCTCCGCAACCAAATCCGCTCTGTCGAGTTCGTATTGTGCGGGCGTTGCCGACATACACACGATTTGGCGTATGCGTGCGTCGAATTCTTCAAACCTGAGCGGCCTGTTGTCGTACGCGGACGGAAGACGGAAACCGTATTCCACGAGATTGTCCTTTCTTGCTCTGTCGCCGTTGTACATTGCTCGTATTTGCGGAATTGTCATGTGGCTTTCGTCAATGAACGTGACAAAGTCCTTGCCGAAGAAGTCAAGAAGCGTGTACGGTGCTTGCCCCGGTTGTCTGCCGTCGAAATAGCGCGAATAGTTCTCTATGCCGCTGCAATAACCGACTTCTCTTATCATCTCCACGTCGTAGTTGACTCTCTCGTCGATACGTTGTGCTTCTATGAGCTTGCCGCGTTCTTCAAAATACTTGACTCGCTCGGCTTTGTCGTGAAGAATACGCTTCAGAATCGCTTCTTTGTCCCCGCTGATGACGTATTGCGTGGCAGGGAAAATGAGCGTATGTTTGAGTTCGTTGAGCACTTTGCTCGTCGTGCCGTCTATCTCGCAAATGCGGTCAACCGTATCTCCGAACATCTCGACGCGCACCGCAACTTCGCTCGAAGTGGACGGAAAAATATCTATCGTATCTCCGCGCATTCTAAACGTAGAACGCACAAAGTCCACGTCTGCTCGCTTGTATTGAATGTCAACAAGACGTCTTGCAAGTTCGTCACGGTCTATTTCGTCACCTTCACGCAAAGATATCGCGCTCTCAAAATAGTCCGTCGGCGCGCCCAAACCGTATATGCACGACACGCTCGCAACCACTATCGTGTCCTGTCTTTCGCAAAGGGAAGCGGTGGCGGAGTTTCGCAACTTGTCTATCTCTTCGTTGACGGCAAGGTCTTTTTCGATATAAGTGTCCGTGCGCGGAATGTAGGCTTCGGGCTGGTAATAGTCGTAATAAGAAACGAAAAACTCAACCCTGTTCTTCGGGAAAAACTCTCGAAGTTCGTTGCAAAGTTGAGCGGCAAGCGTTTTGTTGTGCGCTATGACGAGCGTAGGTTTTTGGATTTGGGCAATAATATTTGCCATAGTAAAAGTTTTGCCCGAGCCGGTGACGCCAAGCAAAACTTCCGTGTTGAAACCGTCTTTCAATCCTTCGACGATTTTTTTTATAGCCTGCGGTTGATCCCCCGTAGGTTTGTACTTGCTGACAAGTTCAAATTCCATTATCCGCCTATGAGTTTTCCGACGAGATATCTTATGCCCACACCTATGAGCGCGGTCACGACGCTGAGCCCCAAAGTGAGCATTATTTTGAGTGCGAGATTAGACTTGAATGCATGCTCGACGCGTGCAAACTGCAAACCTTTTTTTTGCATATTGATGCAGTATACCAACTCGCCTTTTTTGTCAGAGCGTATCACGTCAAAATACTCGTCGATTTCGAGATTGCGCAACGTCTGATCGAGTTCGTCTTCTTCAAAGGGTATATCGAGCGGTATCTTTTCGAGAATATCGATAGGCGAAAGCAGGCAAGACCCGTTCTGTCTTTCCGCTTCCTGATACACGATTCTCATAACCGCCTTTTCCTTTTTCGTCAACACGTGTTGACGGTCGATTTGAACAGTTGCCATATCTCACCAAATATATCTTAAATCTTCAGTGTTTCCAATTTTCGACATTTTATAATGCGATTTCGCACCGATAAACGTCGTTTTACGCCATTATTACGAATTTTATGATAAGTGCCGTTATCGCCGCAACTATACCGCTACCTATAAACGAACCGAGAAGTGCCTCAAAGAAAGTCACGCCTTTGCCTGCAACTTTTGCGGGCTTGTCATCACTGCTTTTTTTCTTGCCTTTCTTCTCTTTTTGCTCTTCCGCAGGCTGTTCCGGTGCTACGACTTCCGCTTGTTGAAGTTTCGCTCTTTCGTCAATTCGCTTGATGACGAGAAGGCAATATTCGTCGGGTGTGAAGTACTTGACGGTGATGTATTCTCTGTCTTTCAGTTCGCGAATAATTGCGGACAATTGCACCTTTGTGAGAGCAATTTCTTTGGGCATTCTGTCGATGATTTCATCGGCTTCCACAATCTTATACACGTCGTTTTCACCCGCAATCGAGCGAATGACGTCATACACCGTTTGACATTCGAGATTGAGCATAACCGTCTCCTTATTGTTTCTAAAATAATAGCATATTATAATAAATATAGCAATATTTTTTTAAACTCTCAACGGAATTGTTGATTTTGAAAATATAATAGCTAAAATGCAACTTCCCCTTTCCTCAGGTGTTTTCCCTATTGCCGTTCCCCCTAAAAAGGGAACCCACGGCAACCGCGTAGCGGGGGACAACTCGACGCGATTGACGCAAAGCGTAACAATCGCTATTCCGTCACTTCGTTCCTTACAGCACTCGCATAGATAAGTGTCGTGCACTCATTATGCCACCACGCTTTGTGCGCCGGCTACGCAACAACATGGCGCAGTCGCTCGTACTACACACACAAGGGCTCTCGCACGTCAAAAACAAGCGAACTTGGGTGTGAGCAAGAAAGATGAAAGCGCAGTTTTTGGCGTGTGGGAAAAGGAACACAAAGACCAAAGGCAAACGGTTGCAATTTGTTGTAATCGTTGCAAAATGGGCTTGTGTGTGACGTAAGCTCGGCGTTCGATTTGCTCGCCGCCGTTGCGGCTCGTGTTCCGTCTTCGAATATACAACAGCTTTCAACCATAAGATGACAGCAATATTGAGATGAAGAACAAGGAAACACCCATCCGAAACAAAACCCAACGTACATTTAGTACGTGATTTTGGAGCGGATGGGTGTTGACGCAGTTATTCGCTCAATAGCGCGGTCATCGGAAGGCGTTGTAAATGGAATTGATCGCCTTCTCATAATCAAACGTATCTACACCGACTATGATGTTGAGTTCGGACGATCCTTGGTCTATCATGCGGATGTTGATGTTGTTGTCAGCAAGTGCGGAAAACAGGGTTGCGGCAGTGCCGAGACGAGAAGCCATGTTGTGTCCGACTGTTGCGATGAGCGAAAGGCCGCTGTGTATCTCGATGTTGTCGGCGTTGATGGATTCTTGCAAAGAAGCAAGCACCTTTTGCATTTTGCCGGCGATGTATTCGTCACGGATGACGACGGAAAGCGTGTCGATACCGCTCGGAACGTGCTCGAAAGATATGCCTTCGAATTCGAGAACGGAAAGCACTTTTCTGCCAAAACCTATCTCGGAATTCATCATATCTTTTTCGACGTTGATGATTGTGAATCCTTTTTTGCCGGCGATACCTGTGATGACCTTTTTGTTTTTTGGCAGATTCTTTTCGGACACGATCATAGTGCCGGGATAAGACGGATTGAACGTATTTTTGATGTTTATGGGAATTCCTACGCTGCGGACGGGAAAAATCGACTCGGGATGAAGCACTTCCGCGCCCATATACGCAAGTTCGCGAAGTTCGCGATAACTGAGATAATCAATTATTTCGGGATCGTCGACTATACGCGGATCTGCGGTGAGAAAGCCGTCAACGTCCGTCCAGTTTTCATAAATATCCGCTCCGACGGCACGCGCAACGAGTGCGCCGGTGATGTCCGAGCCGCCGCGCGAAAACGTGGTTATTTCACCGTTCTGATTCGTGCCGTAAAAACCCGGTATGACGGCATATTCGACGTTTTCAAGACGTTTTTTTATAAGGTCGAGCGAATAATGCATCTGCAATTTTTCGCCGTTGAATTTGATTATGTCGGCAGTGTCGACAAACTCGTATCCGAGTTTTTTTGAAAGCACGAGCGCAGAGAGATACTCTCCCCTTGACGCCGCATAGTCTGCGGTTTTGCTCGATTCGATGCCTAACTTGATCTTGTCGAGAACATCGTCGATTGCAACGTCGACGCCGAGACTTTCCACTATGTCTTCAAAGCGTTTTCTCACCACTTTGAATGTCTCGTCACAGTTGCCTTTTTCAACGCACTCGGCATAGCAAGCATACAAAGCGTCGGTGACTTTCACGTCCGTTTTGTTTCTCTTGCCCGGTGCAGACACGACGATATATCGTCTGTCGGGCTCTTGTTTTATTATGTCAACGACGCGCGATATAGTCTCGCCGTTCGCCATTGACGTTCCTCCGAATTTACAAACTTTCATATTTTGCCTTTTCGCCATTATATGTAATTGCAAAGAAAGCGTGACTCACTTTATGAGTTTCGCTTCGAAATAATATCTCTTTTCTTCCGCTTCGCCCATAGAGAATGCCTTCCTGCACAACGTGCCGTTTTCAAGCACGTAGCCGAAGAGTTCTTCTTTCTTTATCTTTGGCATTACGATTGCCACGCCGTCGTTTTCTTTTGCAACGCTTTGAAGATGTTCTATGCCGTGTATGTAGTCGACTTTGCACTCCGCGTGCGATTTGAGATAATCGTCGATTGCGCCTTGAATATCCCTGATTGCTTTTGCGCCGTTGTCGTCAACGGAGATTTCTCTCTCTCCGTCTTTTGAAAAGACTTTCACGGATTGCGTGCCGTGCAAATTGCTTGAAAGATACTCGCAAAAATCGTCGCCTGCGCCGAATACAAAACGGTGTATCGGCTCAAAAACTATGCCGTCATCGTGCAGATTTTCAATCTCGCAAAGTGCAAATCTGGCAGGATGAACTGCCTTTTGTGCATCGGTTAACCCTTGTTTTATGCGATTCCAGTGTGCTTGTGCGGTTGCGAGAGAGTGATTGCCGTCACCGACTGCAAAGATGAAGTCGTTGCTTTCCTGCCCGTACAGATTTTGCACGGATTGATAGTATTTTTCAAACTCTTTTACGACTTCGTTTGCGTTGATGCGGTATCCTTCGAGATGTCCGCCGCCCATATTCAAATCGAAATCGTAGATTTTTTCTAGTCCTTCTCTTTTTGCCCAAAGTCCTTCTACAACGCTCTTTTTTCTGTCGTCGATGAGAAGCATTATATGCGGCAATTCGAGCGGAGCATTTTCGCGTATGGCAAGTCTTGGCGGGATTCTGTCGAGAACTACACCTTCCGTCGAACGTATAAACGCATGGGACGGGTGCGTGAAGCAATAATCTTCAAGATCGACAGCACACACGACGCCGAGACGAGATACGCCGCTTGCAGTCGTTCTTTTCATCACGACGCAACTGTTTTCAAGCGTGCGGAACACACCGCCCGTCAGATACTCGTTCATCGTCGCATTGATGTTTTCTATGCGTTCCTGTTTGTCGTCGTCTTCGAGATAAACTTCGGGAAACACGAGTTTCAGCGTGCTTGGCGCGTCTGAGACGAATTCTTCCAGTTTTTTCCAGTATCCGCGCTCCGACGTGAATTGGTCGCACGCCACGACAGACCATTTTTTATGGTCGCAGTCTTTTGGAATAAGTATATTTGTTGCCTTTATCGTATTCATTAGTCAAATCTTCCGTTCTTTCTTATTTTGCTTGCAAACTTGCTCTTTCTGCGTCCTTGATGCGCTTCTCTCAAAGCGATTGCCGTCGGAGAAATGCCGTACGCTTCTTCGATTTCGTCTTTGAGTTTGTCCATTGTCATATAGCGTTTGATTTCGCCGTGTTTGACGACAGAAATTATACCCGTCTCTTCACTTACGACGATTGACAAAACGTCGGTGTCTTCCGTGATGCCGATTGCCGCACGGTGACGAGTGCCCATTTCTTTGTTGACGTTGCGTTGCGTGAGAGTCAAAAAACAACCTGCCGCAATGATTTTGTTGCCGCGCACGATAACCGCACCGTCGTGAAGGGGGGCTTTTGTGTTGAATATGCTTTCAAAAAGCGGAGCGGACAACGTTGCGTTGAGTCTTGTGCCTGTGTCGAGAATGTTGTCGTGAATGTCGCCCGCGCTGTCGATAATGATGATTGCGCCGACGTCTTGTTTTGCCATATCCTGACATGCGGTGAGAATTTCCGCCGTGGCGTCTCTGAGTTCGTCGTCGCTGTTGTGCGTTTCAAATCCTTTCGCAGTGGAGACTTTTTGGAAGATGTTCTTCAAATCGTTCTGATACACCACGCACGCAGCAACGATGTCGAATATGACGACAAGGTGCATAATGTACTTCGATATTGCAAGTATCTCTCCGCCGAGAAGTTCGGCAAGCACGTTGACGAGCACTTCGAGTATTCCGCCCAAAAGAAGCAGGAAGAACACTTTCATATTGCGCTTGTAAATGAAAAAACTCAACATGATTGCAAACACGGTGATGAGAATCACCATGTCGATGATGAAATAGAGATTGATTCCTTTTGCGTATTGAGCAAAATTGTACGACATATTTCTCTCCGCGCCGACGAATCGGCTTTGTGAATTTAAGATTGTAGGGGCTTGTCGCGCCCGTAGTTTTATCAGATGTCGAACTCGTCGAAAACGTGTTCGTCGTCTTTCTTTTTGACGTGTTGTTTTTCAAACTCGCCGAACGTATCGCCCGTATCGTTGCGTTGCGTGTATCCGCATTGTCTTTGGTCTTCGGGATGTTTTCTGAGATAATCTTCTCTCGTGTCGGTATTTCTAAATTCGGACGCTTGTTTTTTGAGCATGGCCGCAATCACTATATCGGCAATGAGATATGCAAAATAAATGCAAATCGCAACGATTGAAGAATACACCTGAATAGGTGCCGTGAGATAATCCACGACATAGCCCATTTCGCGCAGATATGCGATGAGTTCCGCCGCCACGTCCGTGCTTGCGCCGATAGACACGATTGTGAGATTTTGGCTAAGCACCGAAAGACCGAGCACCACCATGAACACGATCGAATAAAGCGTGAAACTGTTGGCTCTTTCAACGGGATTGAAATTGTAGAACTTCCTGAAAACGCAGAAATACATGATAAGCATTGCCGCAGGAAGCGCAGTGACGGTGTATACGGTTGAAGTGACGACGTATATTGCAGGCTCTAGCACTGCAAAACAATCAATCACTCCGCCCAAAAGTCTCACTGCCGCGACAAAAATCATCACCCAGTAACAAAAGTCGTTGCGGGAAATGTAGTTTGCATGGCGACGCGCGCAAATATACCACATAACGAGCGCAAGAAGGAACGTGACCGCCATCGGAACTAGCCCGTAACTGAACACGTCAAGCAAAATTTGCGTTGCTGCCGCGACGCCGGATTTGCCTGCAACCACCAACGCGTTGATGTCGCAATACAAGGGATAAACGTTGCCCACAAAAGACGCGAACAACAATCCGAGCCATATCCACACATAATATTTTTTGTCTATTTTGTTTTTCATAAATCTCCTTTTATATCGCAAGAAGTTGCAATATTGCTTCGTGAATCGCGCTTACGTCGTTGCGCGCGCCCGTCAACACGTCACATTGAAGCGAATGCAGATAATCCACGCACTTTTTGAGTCGCACCTGCGAATAGTTTGACGACGTCTTTCTCAAAAAATACACCGCACCCGACTTCATGCCGAGAAGTTTGCCGAGTTCTTCGTTTGGCATATTCTTATTGAGTTCGGCGTGCAACATGTTGCGATATTTGTCGTATAGCCTGTTTATGATAGTGACGCCGCGTATGCCGTTTTTGAAAAACACATCAAGCACTTCGATTGCCTTATCCGCATTCTTTTCGCTCACGGCGTTTGCAAGTTCGTATATCTGAAAATCGATATCCGCACTCACCATGTCGCATACGTCTTGTCTTGTGATTGTGCCTTGCGAATATGATTTGAGTTTCGTGATTTCGCTCACGATTCTGGACATATTGCCCTGCGTTCTGTCGATAAGTTCGCTCACCGCTCCGCGCTCTATCTCAACGGACGGCGTTGCCGCGCACAAATCGGTTATCTCTTTCACAAGTTCGTCGCCGTCGAGTTTCGAGCAATCGACAAGTTGCACTTTTTTGCTCTTTACGGTCTTTGCCACGTCTTCGTCACAGGATATGACAAACACCGCCGTCTCGCTAGGTTCGGAAAAATACTTGTCGAGCGCGCTTTTTTCGCTCTCGCTCGGAGCGTTTTCAAGCCCGAGTACGACAACCTTTCTTTCGTCGAATACGGGGAAAGTATACGCCGCGTCGATTGCGGAGAACACCGCGCCGTCTCCCGACACCACGCTCAGATTGAAATCGGCATACTCGGGATCAACGAGTCCTTTGAACGACTTTATGGCAGAAGCCACGAGATAATCGTCGTCACCCGCCACGATATAAGCCGCCGCAAATTTTTCTTTGCCGCCCAAACACGAATTTATATGCTGTTTCAATTCTCCGTATTTCATTGCTTCCACGCGCCTACGCACGCATCCTATGATGAGTTATATTATATGATAACATTAAATATTAATTTTGTAAATAAGCCGCAACCCAGAAAATTAACAATAATCGGCAATATAAGATGAAGATGAAGAAAAACCCCTCCGCAACAAAACTCGGCGTACGTGTAGCACGTGATTTTGTAGCGGACGGGTGTTAAAATAATTATTCTCTAAATATCACTCTCACAACACTTTGGAGAGAAAATCGCGCAACCGTTCGGTCTTGGGTTCGTCAAATATTTCCTGCGGTGTGCCCTGTTCGAGAATCTTGCCTTCCGCCATGAAGAAAACCTTGTCGGCAACTTCACGGGCAAAAGCCATTTCGTGAGTGACTATGAGCATGGTCATACCCTTATTTGCAACGTGCTTTATAAGGTCGAGCACTTCTCCCACCATTTCGGGATCAAGAGCGGACGTCGGCTCGTCGAAAAGAAGAACTTGCGGATTCATTGCAAGCGCACGCGCGATTGCGACGCGTTGCTTTTGTCCGCCCGAAAGCGTGGACGGATAAACGTTCGCTTTGTCGGACAACCCTATGTTGAAAAGGAGTTCGTCCGCGCGCTCGGACGCGGCTTTTTCAATCTCTTTTTTGCTTGTGAATTCGAGTGGTTCGGCACTCTTTTGAGAAAGGTGCACCGTGCGTCCGATTTTGCGCTCGAGATTTTCGGCTTTGTCGGTGAGCGCGAGTTTTTGTTTTGTCAGTTTCTTATCGTACGTCGCAAACGGTTTTCCGCCGACGTATTTTATGGTCTTTGTTTCATCCCACGCCGAAACGATAGGTTTAAGTTTCGTTTTACACTCTTCAAGTTGCGATTGTAGCAAAATCAACTTTTTGTCGACGTGTTTGTTATATGACTTTCCAAACGCTTTGAACCATACGTTATACACCGGAATAAACGCGTTTTTAAGGCGAGTTCTACGCATGTTTTTCACGCCGATTTGCACAGGGGCAAGCGTGATGTTTTCCTTGACCGTCATGTTTGAAAACAGATTGAACTGCTGAAACACCATGCCCATTTTTTCACGCTGACGATTTATATCGACTTTAAGGTCGGCAAGGTCCACTCCGTCGAAAATTATCTTGCCTGCGTTGGGGTCTTCAAGGCAGTTGAGACAGCGAAGAAAAGTCGATTTACCGCTTCCCGACGGGCCGATTATCGCGACGATTTCGCCTTCTTCGACGCTTGCGGATATATCGTCGAGCACGAGAAGGTCTCCGTATTTTTTTGTCAGATTGTATACGTCTATCATGTTTTCTCCCCCCCTTATGCTCCCACACTTTTCGCACTGCGTTTTTGTGATTTCGATTCGCGCTTTTCGCTTTTGCGCAATCTCTTTTCCACAAGTTTTATGACGATTGTGAGAAGTCCCACGATGACGAGATAAAACAAAGCAAGCACGATATACGGAATCATATATTCGTACGAAGACGAGCCTATTGCTTTGAACGCCTGCGTCAAATCGAACACCGCTATAAAGCCTGCAACCGACGTGTCTTTCACAAGCGCGATGAGTTCGTTGCCAAGTGCGGGAAGGCTGTTTTTGAGAGCTTGCGGAAGCACTATACGCAACATTGCCGACGGATAGGAAAGTCCGAGTGCCCTGCCTGCTTCGAGTTGTCCTTTGTCAACGCTCATTATGCCGCTTCGCATAATTTCGCTGACGTACGCCCCGCTGTTCAGCCCGAACGTGACTATTGCCACGACGAGTTTGTCTACGTTGACGTTCATAAGCGGAAACAGCACGTAATAAATGAGCAACAGTTGCACGATGATAGGCGTTCCGCGGAAGAAGAACACGTATACGTCACCGATTTTCGAAAGGAAATTCAGAAAACCGTTGCGTTTTGACGCCACCTTTACTATTGCGATGAGCGAGCCGATAATCACGCCTATCACGAAACCGATAAGCGCGATATAGGCGGTGTTTTTCAAACCGTCCAGCACGTTTTTGTAGCCTTCGTTGTCAACGAACGAGCGGATGAATGTCTGCCATTTCAATGCCATTGCGCACCTTGCTTATTTGTTGAAGTTTTTAAGAAGAGTCACGGCAATCGCCTTGTCCACGATGACGTAGTCGATATTGCCGTTGAGCAAAGCCTGCACCGCAAGACCGGGCGCGTCGAAGCCGTTGAATTCGATATTTGCATATCCGCCGAATTCCAAAGACTCGTTGCCTTTGATGTATTGTTGTCCCGTAGTTCCCGTCTGTCCGCCGATTTTTGCACCTTTCAACGACGAGAGCACGCTTTCGATTTCCGCTTTCGTGGTGCAATAATCAAACGGCGTCACGGAGTTTGCTTTCACAATGAGCACTTGCGTCGTGTCGTAATAAGGATTTGAGAAATTGACGATTTTCGCGCGGTCGGCGGATATTGTGAGTGCCGCCATACCGATGTCGTATTCCGCCTTCGTTTCCACTGCCGGCACGACGGCGTCGAAGTCCATGTGAGCGACAACGAGCGTTTTGCCAAGCTCATCCGCGATGAGTTGAGCGATTTCGATGTCTATACCCGCGATTTTTGAGCCGTTTCGATACTCAAACGGTGAAAACTCGAGGTTGGTTGCCACAACCAACTCGTTGTCGCTGCCGCTTGACTCAGTCTTGATATCCGCCGAGCCGAAAGACGCAAGTTCGTCCCCCGTCGCATTGAGATATTTGCTCATAATCTCGTCAATCTGCGTTTTCTTACTCTCGAGAATCGCATTCACAGATTCTTTGAGTGCGTCGTCGGACTTTTTGAAAATGAAAGCGTATTGCTCGCTTGAAAGTTCGACGTTGACCATATTGATTTGCTTTCCGTCCGCCGAAGACGTGTTGCACGCGACAAGCGCAATGCACGATGCGCAAACGACGATAAGCGTAAGTGCCGAAATAAGAATTTTTACTGATTTTTTCATATTTTTTTATCTCCATGTGATACGAGAAGCAATCATAACAATTATTGCATATTTTTGCAACCGTTTTTGCATATATTTTAAAAAAATATTTTATTTTATGCAAAATTATTTTTTATTCGGTATTTTTATTCAGTTTTAGCAATATTTTATGCAAATATACATTGCACTCGTTCGGCCGTGGACAAAATTCCGGATTGACGAAAGCGAGTATATTGTTATAATATTTATAAATAAAACGTTTTTAAAAAACAGAAAGGAGCGCATTATGTCGCGCATAACCGCTTTTTATATTACGTCATACGAAAAAATGCTGGACAGAGCCAAGCGCACTTTTGAAAATTGCTTTGACGGTGACGTCGAATTTATCGATTTTTGTATCGATGAACCGACGATTTCGGACGGTGCGATTGAAAAAGCAAAATCGTCAGACGCCGTTTGGTATTTTGCGCCGCACTTTTCAAGCGCAAGCGCGCCGCTGTCTCTTATACGAGCAAAACTCGGCCTTTTTGCAAACGTGCAAATCGTGCAGGACGGTGAAAAAGAAGACGAATATTTCGTGTGCGACGAAAGTCGTTTCCCCGAAAGTTCGTTCTCGTCGAGCACCGCTTTCGGCAGACAAGCAAAGGACGTGAACACGCTCAGTGAGTTGGAGATAGAAAAAGTGCTTCGCATCGCCTACGAACTTGCCGAAATTAAAGCGCTGACTTTGGTCTTGCCTGTCGAACCGACTGCAATATCCAGCCTTTGGAGAAAGATTGCCTACGACATCGCCGAAGACTATCCTTTCGTCTCGGTTGAAGTCGTGGACAGCGTTGAAGCCACCGTGCGAGTTTCAACGTCCAATCTCTCGCGCGTGTGCGTCGGCATGCGCGAACAATTGAGACCGCTCTGCACTCTTTCCGCAACGCTCGGCGGATGCTCGGTGTCTTCGATGAGTCTCGGTGAGACAACTCTCGGATCTTACGAGTGTTTATCTTTGTCGGATGAAAGAGTCGTGAAGTCGCTTGTCGAAAACACGCTTTCTTTCTCTTTCGGATTACCCACGAAAATTGAGAATTTGGCAGAATAAAGGTTTTATCGCTCTGTTTTTGCATTATCAACACTGCAATACGAAAAAATCCCGCACAATTGCGGGATTTTGTTTTTGCCGTTTTATAGGCTTCAATCCATTGTCTTTTGACAAAACGAAATATCAGCCTTCCTTCCTGTTGGATTGAATTTGGAGACTGAGCAAAGCAAGCGAAGAAGCAAGGTCTTCGTTTTTGAGTGCCACGTCGGACGGAATATTTAGATGCACGGAAGCAAAGTTCCAAATCGCCTTTATGCCTGCCGCAACCATTCTGTCCGCCACTTCTTGCGCAGCATACGACGGCACGGTGATGATGCCGATCTGGATGTTGAATCTTGCCACGATGCTTTGAAGTTTGCCAACGTCATAGACGGGCTTGCCGTTGATTTTCGTGTTTACGAGTTTTTCGTTGTTGTCAAACGCCGCCACGATATTCAAACCGTAATTCTCAAAACCGCCGTAGCCCAAAAACGCTTTTCCGAGTCCGCCGACGCCGACGAGTATAGCGTCGTGCGTGTTGTTGTACCCCAAAAAGCCTTCGAGATCCGCAATGATTTCTTTCGTGACGTAACCCATTTTCGGTTTACCCGCAACGCTTGAAACAAGCGCGATGTCTTTTCTCACCTGCACGGGATTGAGGTTGAGCCCGTTTGCGATTGTGGTGCTTGACACGGTTGCCACGTTGAGTTTGTCGAGTTGATAGAGATATTTCAGATAGGACGGCAAGCGGTTGAGCGTTGCCTTGGATATATCCTTGTTGTCAATTGTCGTCATATTCGCACTCCGTAATTTTTTATCGGTAAAAATATATTCCTATTCACTCTTGATTGTCAAGTTTTTATCGATATATTTCAAATATCGTTCGATTTTTACACTTTTTGCTGTCAATCTCTTGATATCGATAAAATTTTGTTTTGCTACACACTAAAAAAACGACACCAAATAGGCATCGCTTTTCAATCAAACGGGTAACACTCCGTTTTTATTGTTTGTCGTTTTCATCCGTATCGCTGTTTTCGGCACGTATAGACATATCGTTATCTTTGTTGTCGGCGGCTGACGGTGTTATATTGTCGCTGTCGGCGGGTGCATTTTGCGATGTTTCAGCCGTATTGCCGTACACCGTCACGTCTTGATTGCCCGTATCGTCAAAGAAAGTCAATCCGCTAGAATCGGCCGCTTTTGTGTTGTCGGCGTTTTCTCTCACGTCAAAGTCTGAAAACATATCGGAATATTTGTTTGCCAAGTCGCTCGGGATAGGCTCGTATTGTTGCGTGGGGACAACGCTCTTGTCTGTCTTGTCGGCTTTTTTCTTTTTCACCGATTTGACGATAGCGATTATGGTGATCGTGATCGAGAACACCACAAGCGGCGCGCCTACCGTCACTCCGAGCACGATTGCAAGAATATACAAGAAGATTATCACGAAAAATATTAAGCCGGAGTTTCTCGATTTTTGAGTTTCTTCACTGCAAATCTTGAACGTAAGTTCGCCGTCGGGCAGCTTGTCCGAGTGGTAGGTGTATCCGCCGTCCGTTTTGGCAAAGCCCTTCTTTGCGTAGTTGAGCAAATAGCCGTCCGTGTGGATGTTCACCGTCAAATCTTTGAACCCTGCCCACGTGGTTGCGGGAGAGAGATAATAAATGAATTCATACACGGCGGGGATATATCTCTCGTTACGAGCGGGAAAAAGCGGCACGGTGACGGAATTGACAATCGTCTGCCCCGGCGCAATGGAGAGCGTATACTGACACCAACGGAAGAGCGAAAATTCCGGATATCTCGATATGACAAACTCAAGCGGATTGATCACCGTTCTGTCGTGCAGCGAGTTGAACGTGTTTGCAAGCGCATTGTACCAGTCGATGTCGAGAACGTCACTGCCCGCGGGGCGATTGACGTATGCAAGCTCGTCCCCAAACGTCTGCTCTTGTCTTGACACAAGCGAGAGATGTCCGCCCTTTTGTCCGCCGATGACCGTCACGTCGCAAGCGGCGATGTCCAAATCTTCACCGACAACGTAAAACACAAGCTGAGGCTTGCCTGCCGTGCTCATGACGATTTGTTGTTTGTTGCCTTCTCGTTGGGAGTGAAAATCGCACACGACTTTTCTTGCCCAATTTCTGTCATACTCAAACGTCAGATCAAGCCCCTGAGCCGTGTCGGATACGGAATACGTGTATTTGTACACCTTTTGCGTGGTGGCGAAAAATGAGTCTTGCACAAAATCGTCGCTTAAAGACGACAAATCCCTTTCGATGTCAAACGAATAATAATCGATATGCGTATATCTTGTCTGCCACGCGATTTGCGCGCCGTCAACACTCACAGAGCAATCGTCTTTGTAGGATTTGTTCTCATCCTTATATCCGTACGGAAACACAACGTCCATATTTATGGTGTTTTCGCTCGGATTGCGAAAAGTATAGGTCGCGCAAACGCTACCAAACTGTTCATACTGACCTTGCGAGTTGCTTTTGCCTTGATAGTAGATGTAAAAATCGAGATCTTCCTTGTCAACGACAACGGGGCAATTCTCCATTGTGACGATTGCGCCCGAAGAATCTATGCCTTCAAAATAGCGTTGCGCCGAGTTTGCGTCCGCAACTCTTTCGGGAAAAACCAAAACCGTCGCAATTATGATTATTGCAACGAATATCGTGATTATGGTAAATACGACGCTTTTCTTTTCCATACGACTCTCCCGTGCGTTTTGGAACACGCTTTTATATTATTGTATCACATGTCGCGCGCGTAGGCAACCCGCAATTATTTCACCGTAACGTCGGCAAGCGTAAAGCGGATTGCTTTTTCAAGCTCTTTGAGAGTCGTTTCTATCTGATACCCGATTTTGCCGCCCGAAAAATATATGCGATCGATGTCTTTTACACTCTCGTCTATCGTTGTTTTGAAGAATTTTTTCATGCCCACAGGCGAGCATCCGCCGTGAACGTAGCCGGTGAGCGCAAGCAAATCTTTGGATTTAAGCATCTCGACGCTCTTTTCACCCACGACTTTCGCCGCCTTCTTCAAATCGAGTTCTGCGGCAACGGGGATTACGAACACGTAATGTTCAAGGCTTTTCCCTACCGTCACGAGCGTCTTATACACATATTTTTCGTCAACGCCGAGAAGAGCTGCCGCTTCAACGCCGCTCACCGCGTCTTCGATGGGAAGAATATGTTCTTTATACTCCGCCTTTTTTGCATCGAGCAAACGCATTGCGTTTGTCTTTTCTGTTTTATCCTTTGACATATTGCATTTTCTCCTTTCAAGAGATAAATCGAATTTTTCACGCAAACGCAAGTTTTGTGCGGTCTTTGAAAATATATGCCCTATCCCGCAATCGTTTATATAGCAAAAGCGAACTCATTTTTGAGTTCGCAATCGGTTTAGTCGTGAGCGCAGTCTCCGCAAGTCTCGCAATCGAGACAATCGCTTTCGCACTCATAATCATCACCGCTTAATTGTTCGTCGACTTTGAGCATAATCGCACATTCGATACGTTTTCTGAACAAGTCGCATCCGTACTCGTACACGCCGTTGATGTCGCCGGTTGCGTTGTACGCGTTTGCCGCGCATCCGCCCGAGCAGTACAATCTTGCCCAGCAGTCTTCGCACTCTTTTCTCGAATACGCGTTGCAACGCTTGAATTTGTCGCGCATAGCGGTGTTCGTAACGCCCGTCCGGATGTCTCCCATTAGATAATCTTTGTTGCCTACGAATTGATGACAGGGATAAAGTTCGCCCGTCGGAGTGACTGCAAGATATTCCGTTCCGCTTCCGCAACCCGAAATGCGCTTGTAAATGCAAGGACCGCCTTCGAGATTGAGCATATAGTGATAGAAGGTGAACGGCTTGCCTTGTTTTCTTCTTTTTATCATCATATCGGCAAGTTTTTCGTACTCCTTGTAAAGCACTTTCTTGTCGTCTTCGGTGAGCGCGTATTTGTCGGTGGGCGGACACACGACGGGTTCCATGCTGAGTTCGTCGAATCCGAGATCGAGCATTGTCTGAATGTCGTTGGTGAAATCGGGATTGCGATGAGTGAACGTGCCGCGCATATAATAATTCTTGCCGCCGCGCGCTTTGACGAATTTCTGAAATTTCGGCACGATTATATCGTAACTTCCCACGTTGCCTATCGTCTTGCGGAAGTGGTCGTTGATTTCCTTTCTTCCGTCAAGGCTGAGCACGACGTTGTCCATCTCTTTGTTGGCAAATTCGATCACGTCGTCGTCAACGAGCATGCCGTTGGTGGTGAGCGTAAAGCGGAAATTTTTGCCGTGTTCTTTTTCAATCGAACGCGCGTATGCAACGAGATCTTTGACGACTTGCCAATTCATAAGCGGCTCTCCGCCGAAAAAGTCCACCTCGAGATTGCGGCGCGTTCCGCTATTTTCGATGAGAAAATCAAGCGCACGTTTGCCCACTTCGTACGACATAAGCGCACGTTCGCCGTGATATTTGCCCTGCGACGCAAAGCAATACTCGCAGTTGAGATTGCAGGTGTGCGCGACGTGAAGGCACATGGCTTTAAGCACGGTGTTGCGTTTTGCGAGATTTTCTATATCGGGCTTAAACTCGTCTTTTGCAAAGAGTTTGCCTTGTCCTACAAGCTCGTCAACGTCGTCCAAGCACTCTATTACGTCTTGTTCGCTCACGCCGTCTTGCGCGTATTTTGCAGCAACTTCCTTGACGATTTCTTCATGCGATTTCGTCTCGTATAGGTTTATAACGTCGTACGCCACGTCGTCGACGCTATGCACGCTTCCGCTCGCAACGTCGAGCACGATATTGTATCCGTTCAGTTTGAAAGAATGAATCATTTGTATTTTCCTATCGACACAAAAAACGCCTAGACGTATCTAGGCGACTTTTGTGATTTTTGGGTTAAAAAGTTATTTTGCTGCTTTCTCGCACTTTTGGTTTGCAACGCCGCAAGAAGTCTTGCAAGCAGATTGGCAAGAAGTTTGGCATTCGCCGCAGCCGCCGTTCTTTTTGCTTTCGTTGAGATCGCGAGTTTTCAAGGTTACAATTCTTTTCATCGTAATGGCTCCTTACTTTTAATATATATCATTATAGAAACAACGCCGTGTTTTGTCAACACAAATGTCCAAATTGCCTATTCGCTCGATTTTCTCGGTCAAAAGGCAAATATGCGCGTCTTACGTATCGTTTGAAACTATACGATTCAATCTTGTTTCACAACGAGTATTCCGCTCGGGAAAGTACCTTTTTCGCTTGATACGTTCACACCGTTTTCATACTCTAGCGTCGCGTGTTTTATAAACTCCCCGTCTATGACTTCACCCTTTACGATTATCGGCGCACCGGGCGGATACGCCCACACGTTCTCTGCGCACACTCTTCCTTCGCTTTTGTCGAAATCGACGATTTCGGTGTTTAAACTCTTGATTTGATACGGTTCAAGTGCTTTTTTTGCAATTTCAAGTATAGGTTGCGCAACAAGCCCGTTTCTGAAAGCAAGACTGTCGTCAAGCGAAAACAGCGCGTCTATAAGTGCGCCGAAAGACTCATAACCGTCACCGAGTCCCGTCATCGCTATGGCGTAATTGACGCTTGCCATTTCAAGTTCTATGTCGTACGCTTTGCGCAAAACGCTTTTGAGTTCCACTCCGTTGGTGCTTGCTCCCGTGCATAAAATCACAAGCTTCGACTTGTCGTATGAAAACACTCTCGAGTCCTTTTTCGGCTCGAACAATCCGAGTTTTTTCAGACGAGACAACGATTTTCTCGTTGCGTCTATTTCGTCGGCCCATTTTTCAAGCGCGCGTTTTTTATCGTCTTCAAGGAATCGCACGCAACCGTCTATCGACGCCATAAGCACGTAGGACGGAGAACTCGATTCGAATACGGCAAGATTCGAATCTATCTCTTTCATATCGACTCTGTCCGTCAAAACGTGCAAAAGTGCGGTTTGCGTAAGGCTTGGTAGCGTTTTGTGAAGACTGTTCACCACCATATCCGCGCCCAGTTGTCTCGCACTTTCTTCAAATCTTTTGTCAAGTCCCAGATGCGCACCGTGCGCTTCGTCAACGAAGAGAATCGCATCGCGTGCGTGACATATATCTGCAATTTTCTGCACGTCGCTTATCACGCCTTCGTACGTCGGGCTTGTGATTACGACGAGTTTTATATCTCCGTTTTCGTCAAACGCCTTTTCGACGTCTTTAGGGTCTACAGAACCGTAAAAACCGTATTCTTCAAAATATGTCGGACGCACGTACACGGGTGTGAGCGAGCAAATTTCAATCGCATTGAAAACGGATTTGTGACAGTTGCGCGCAACAAGCACTTTATCCCCTGCTTTCGTCACCGCTCTCACACCTGCGAGAATTCCGCAAGTACTGCCGTTTATAAGGAAGCGCGTATATTTCGCGCCGTACAAAGTTGCCGCTCTTTCCTGCGCCGACTTCAAAATTCCGTTTGCGTCGTGAAGATTGTCAAAGCCTTCAATTTCGGTTATATCTATTTTTTGTGCGCCGAAAAGAAAATCGAACGGCACACGTTTATGTCCCGGCATGTGAAATGGCACGATTTTGTCGTCGTCGTGTTCTTTCAAAAGCGTTGCAAGACTTTTTTCGTCGTTCGTTTTGAGCGCATTGTCTCTTTTCACGCGGTTCAGATGAAAAATTTTGGGATTTCTTTCTCTCATATTTTAATTATATCATATCTTTTGAAAAATGCTATGGAAAAATGTTTTAAGGCGTGTTATAATCTAGAAAAACGAGCGTTATCGCTTGAGAATTCGGCGTTTTGCACAAAAAACGCACCGTATAGACGATGAAAAAGAAAACTATCACTACCTTTTTAACACTTGCATTTACACTCGTGCTTTGCGCGACGCTTTTTGCGTGCGACAGAAAGGGCGACGACGGTAAAATTAACTATGCCATAGACAACTCTTTTATCGTGCTTGAGAGAAGCATCGGAAACGCACTCGTGTTCTCACCCGTCGCAAACGCTACGCGCGACGAAAACGGAAAAGTGACAAACGGCAACAATCTCAACTGTGAATACGGCGTGATTTTATACGTCGGAATGGGCGTTGAACCCGAAAGATATTCTTATCTTGCCACCGCACTTGCGAAACAAGGCTATCTTGTTGTAATACCGCAACTTGACAACAATCTTGCATACACTCACTACCAAGCAGAAGAAACAGCGTTTGAAACCTACGGCAACGTGAAATTTTTCATCGCGGGGCACTCTTTTGAAGGCGGTGCGAGCGCAATACGCAGAACGTCTGAAAATAAAGACAAAGTTATGGGCACGGTGCTGTGTGCTCCAGTCGGAAGCAGACACAAATTGCTTGACGAAAACGGTGAACCCGTCAAAGACGACAACGGAGTGGAAATCTACGTTTCGGACAATCTTCTCGATTGCTCACTGCCCGTTCTTCTCGTCGAAGCTGACAACGACAAAGTGCGCACCCAAGACAAAGCAAACGACGCAAAAGCACGGCTCAAAGACGGCTACGTTTCAAAAATCTTGAAAGAAGCCAATCACACTGCGTTTGCTCAAATCGACGTCGAAGACGATTTGCCGATAAAATTGCCAAACTTCATCGACGACGTAAACGCAACGACAATAGAACAAAAAAACGCCCAACGCACCGAGACTTGCACAGTCGTCCTTGCGTTTCTTCGCTCCGTCGTGCTCGGATAACAGAAAAATACAAACTCAAACAACAAGAAAAAGCGCATCGATTAGCGTGTCCCCATTAGGGATTATAAAAATCAATTAATTTAATGGGGACACCTGCAAGCGGCAAAAGACTCGAGGTTGTGTAACTTCGAGTCTTTTGTTATGTAAAATAACGT
>ERZ780149.53-NODE-53-length-152791-cov-10.883433_pt1 | contig 152791 bp, 135 predicted proteins | sample MGYA00511367_ERZ780149 | MGnify/ENA primary metagenome ERZ780149 (study PRJEB29588, sample SAMEA2153852) | human gut metagenome | biome: human gut; feature: human-associated habitat; material: faeces | place: Denmark | collected 2008/2010 ... | reverse complement strand
GGAAAACATTGTGCCTATATCCCTTTATCTAAAGGCAGGGGCTTTACGGCACGTTCCAGTAAAAATATGAGGAGGAAGAAAGTATGTCCATAATCAAAAACCGCTATGAGTTCGTATGTTACTTCGACGTCCGGAACGGTAATCCAAACGGGGACCCCGATTCCCTGAACATGCCACGCATTTTCCCTGATACCGGAAACGGCATGATTTCAGACGCATGTATAAAGCGCAAAATACGTGATTATGTAGAGAAAGTACACAGCGGAGAGTCCGGCTATCGTATATATTTAAAGAGCGGGACAGTTATTGCCGATACAAACAAGGAGGCGTTTACAACGTTGGGTAAGAAGCTGGACAAGAAAGCCGATGAAACGGTGACGGACTGGCTTTGTGAGAACTTTTTTGATATGCGCGCATTTGGCGGCGTCACAGCTACCAGCGACACCAATCCCGGCTGTGTAAGGGGATGCGTTCAGATTCCTTTTGCAGAATCTACACACCCGATTTCGCCCTTGAACGTCACGATTACCCGGTGTTGTGTAACCAATGAGAAGGATAAGGACGATGGCAAGCGTTCCACCTTTGGCAATAAGTATATCGTTCCTTACGCTATGTACAGGTTAGAGGGATTTATAAGCCCATTCGATGCGGAAAAAACGAAGTTCTCAACAGATGATTTGAGTGTGCTGTTTGATGCTCTGCTCAATATGTTTGAGCTTGACCACTCGGCTTCGCGGGGTAAAATGGCAACGCGCAAACTGGTGGTGTTTGAGCATGACACGCCGAAAGGTGAGGTTAGCAGTGAGGAACTGTTCCGGCGGGTGCGCTGCAAGACCAAAAAGCAGCTGAAGCATGAGGAGACTATGGTTTCCGATAGAGTTATTTTGACTGCAGATTTTGCTCCCACCTGCTACGAAGATTGCTGTATTATCTGTGATACTGAAAATGTGCCTGCCAGCGTTAAGATGACAATTTTGAGGTAGGTTTCCAGGGCGAGGCGCCCTGCCCGGAAAGAGTTTAAACGGATATTGTGTTGATATTTTGCGTATGTCTGGAGACGCTGGTCTGCGCCCTTAATCAGTGGAGGGTGCGATAAGCCAACTGCTCGATTGCTGGATGGCCGAACATGAGTACAAAAACTTTACGGAGCATTTGCTTCATGTTCGGCCGTTCAGCGCTCGTGTGGGCTGCGGCCACGGAGCCAGGAACCCCCGGCTTTAGCCGTGGGGAGTTTCAGATTAGGGCAGTCACACTCCGCACAGGATGTGAGAGTTGAAATCTTTGTCCGAGCAGTACATGGATATCAAGAGGTATCGTCACGCCCCGCACAGGGTGTGAGAGTTGAAACGCAGGCAGGCATGCGGGTTTGGGATTAGGTTGCCGCAATCCTATTGGCTTTAGGCGGTGGGTGGTTCAAAATCTCCTCTGCAGGATAAAAATGAGGGAGCGTCAAGTGAATGAGGATACCCGAGAAGCACTCTGTATTGCTTTTGCTCTTTTACTGTGCTATACTCATTTTAATAATAGTATTTGTTATTCAGCCATTGACCTTTTCACTATTTTTTGCAGTACGCGTCTCGCGTATGCTCTAAGTGCTTTTATAAAGCCATAAGCGGGAAAACTCGGTCTTTTATTGCCGGGCAGTTCACATTACAAAACAGTATATATTAAAATAACGCAAGACACAGCCTTTCGGCGGTGTCTTTTTGCGTTCATATAAAAACAGACACACAAAAAAACAAAAAGGAGAAGCAAATATGAAAGATTACACACAAATTGAGTATCTTTATCGCGATGGAAGCAATTACAAGCGCTATATCTCTCGCTATCTCTGTGGCGTGCTAACGGAAGAGGAGCGAGACGAGATTTTCTCGAAGTGTTTGCACAACGATACCCTGTATCAATTTATTCCAAGTCAAGTTGGACTACCGGAAGAACGCTTTGACGATTTCGACCCTCGCGATGATGGGCCTTGGTTCGAGCTGATTTCTATCGACACGGTGGAAAATGAAGACATCATAAGAGTAGCAGAAGACGAAAAGCTTCGACTACTTCCCTTGACCGCACGAGGACTTTTGGAGCGGTTTCGAGCTGTGGAAGTGTGGGATGAGGCTTGCAGCACTATTTACAAATAAATCCGCCGCTATGTGGAAGAACAAAAAACCCGTTAAGGAAAGGAGGCGGCGTCATGGCAAGAAAATCTCCAAGCAAAAACGTATTCGTTCTGACGCTTCCGCTCCAATGTGAGGCATGGCAGCGGGACAGGCTCGATACCATCTTCCAGGTGGGGAACGATATCAAGAATAACCTGATTGCCTATGAGCGCAAGCAATACCAAAATCTCATCTCTCGGAAAGATTGGAGAGCAAACCAGGCAGCATTGTCCGCAGCATACGAGGCAGAGGATGCCGGGCGCATCAAAGCTCTTTGCAAACGCCGGAACGAGATGCTTACCAATGCCGGGTTTGAGCAGTTCCAATTTGAGAAGCAAATCAACAAGTACCGAAAGCACTACCGTGGAAAGAATGGGAAAGGATTCCTTATCCCGGCCCATGTGGCGCAGAAGATTGCCGCTTCTGTGTGGGGCGGTTATCAAAAGCTCCTGTACGGGAGTGGGCAGCAGGTCCGCTTCTCTAAATGGAGTGAGTTCAGCACCATCACTGCGAAGACGAATTCTGCAGGGATTCGATACGCAGATGGTTTCGTTTTCTTCCAGGGAATGCAGCTTCATGTGCTATTCGACGAGAAAGACCCATACGGCTACCAGCAGGAGGCGACGTCGAGAGCTATCCGGTATTGCGGAATCCATCGTCGCTGGTATGCTGGCGGATGGAAGTATTTCGTCCAGCTTACGCTGGATGGATTACCTCCACTGAAAACGAGGCCGGATACGGGAGAACTCCTGCACCCCATGGGAGAAGGGAGAGTCGGACACGACATAGGAACGCAAACCATCGCCAGCGTTGGGTGCAATGCGGTTTTGCTCACCGAATTGGCGGATAAGGTCCGAGGTATCGACGCAGAGCTTTGGAAACTCAACCGTGCTATGGACCGCTCCAGAAGGGCAACGAACCCGGAGATGTTCAACACGGACGGCTCTATCGTACCCAAAGACAAGCTGCCGGCAGAGTGCTTGAATCAGCGCGGCGGACGCGAATGGGTAAAATCCAAGCGATATATTGCATTGGAGAATCAACGCAGGGAACTATATCGCCGACAAAGAGAAATGCGTATCCAGCAGCATAATGAGCTGGCGAACCTCCTGCTTTCTTTTGGCAGCGAGCATTACATCGAAGAGATGCGGTTCCGTGCTTTGGCAAAACAGGCGAAGGAGACAAAATTCAACAGCAAGGGGAGGCCCGTCAGAAAGAAACGGTTCGGAAAATCCATCTTCAATAAAGCGCCTGCGTTGTTTGTTAAAACCATCAAGCGAAAGGTACTTAATGCAGGAGGTTCGTTCCAAAGAGTCGATACCTTCTCCGTGAAGGCAAGCCAGTTTAACCATCTGACGGAAACCTATACAAAGAAAAGTCTCGGCAAACGCTGGAACACGATGCCGGATGGCACGAAAGTCCAGAGGGACCTCTATTCCGCGTTCCTGATTCAAAACGTAGATGCTTCTCTCAAGCAGGTCGATGTGGAGCGATGCAATCAATCTTATGATAGCTTCCGTGCCCTGCACGATATAGAAATCAGAAGACTCTCTTACTTACTTACGCCCAACAGCATGGGCGTTCAACACAGCGCATAACACGAAAGCAGTCAAAGGCAGAGGCTCCCGCCTATTGCGGCGCTAATGTGTGGGTCGCCACCATTGCCACGCTAAGATTCTGAGGGATTTTTGGTCTCCAGAGGTCGTCTGCTCTTAGACACCTTATGGCACCTTCCGCGTACCTCGGAATCCCACTGCGTAAGCGGTGGGAGGAGTCAACTGTCCTCCGATGATGAGGTCATGGCGCTTGTGAAAAAAAAAGAGAAGTCAAGAACCCACCACTTAAACTCTAAATAGTATTGAAGTGGGGGCGTGCGGTGCAATCGCAAGCCTGCTTCACTCGTTTTTCAGCAAAAGCCCTATAGTCCACACATCAAGGACGTGAGAAAAGTCCGGGGGAGGAAACTCCTTCGGGCTTTTTTGTCAGCGCCCGAGAACCCAAGGTGTTGCTGCATACCTCTTTTTTATCCTCTTGCAGAAGCAGAAAAAAACTCCCGCTTATGGAGGCGGGGGAGGATATCACCAATAAGGCGCTTGCATTGCAGGGAAAACAGATATAATATTTTCTTGAATACTTGCGCCGGGAGAAGTAGCGTGAATTGTTTTTTTATTGATTTTGAAAATGTCAGCGCAGATAGTATAAAAGATTTGAGCGGAGTACAAAAAGGAGACGCCTTAGATAAGGTACAATAACTTGCGCAAATTGGAAACCGAATAAAGGAGGCGGAGTCCCTGACGCAGGCGGCCCGCTACGAGCGCAGCGAGGCCCGTCAGGGCTACCGCAGCGGCCGCTATGACCGCAACCTCACCACGACCACCGGCGACGTCACGCTCCACGTACCCCGGCTCAAGGGCGTATCCTTCGAGACTGCCATCATCCAGCGGTATCGCCGCCGGGAGAGCGGCGTAGAGGAAGCGCTCATCGAAATGTATGTGGACGGCATCTACCTGCGCCGCAACTGGGGCGGAGAGTACGAAAATGTGGTGATTCTGGAGGCAATCGCCGTGAATGAGGACGGTTTTCGTGAGGTTTTAGGCGCTGCCGAGGGCATGAAGTATGTAAGACCTCGCATCGTGCAGGCTACGGTCAGCTAACCGAGACTCCCCCGGCTTTAGCCGTGGAGAGTGTCAAGATTCAGACATTTCCTTTATTTTCGCAATAAGCTGTTGCGAATTGGTAGCGACAGAGTGTTTGCTCAAGTAGTGTACCGGAATATTATAGCTGCGAGCCGTATCGAGCGCTCGCCAGAACGCTTTGTGCGAGATAAAGGCGGGCTGGAACCATACGGCCTTTGCGTTTCTGAACAAGCGAATATCGTGTGTCACACTTGTGGATAAGAACCGTATGGTAGGGAAGCGTTCCTGCATTTCGTTCCTCCATCCATCATATCCTCCTATACAAATAATTCCATCGGGAACGTTAAGGTATGGGTATACTGTCTTGTTATCCTTTTCCTCATTGACCGGCTCTGCTTCCGCTGTAGTCCCCCTGTTCATTTCATATACATATGTACGTAGCTCTGCCAGTTCCGCACGGTCGTTTATATAGGAGTCTATATTATCCTTCTGCCTCGCAATCTGTTTATCCGCCGCGTCCAAAGAATCGAGCAGCGCATCGCGCTGTTCTTCCAGCCGGCTTATTGCTGACCGCGCTTGTGCCAACTGCCTTTCCAACTCTTCCTTTTCGGGAAGTTGATTTTCTGCTGTTTGTATTTCTTTGGCGGCTGCCCGGAGCGGCTTCTCTGCAGCTTGCTTTGCCAGGCTCAGTGCTTTATCTGTCGCTTTCCTCTGTTCATTAAAAGCCTTAGAAAGTCCCTGGAAAAGAAGAAAGAATGTGAGCGTTTCGCGCTGATTCATTTCACACGAAACATCGCTTGACGACAAATCGGAAAGGAACATGGCGTCGCGGATGGTTTCCTTGCTGATTTCGCTTTGCTCAAGGATGGAATGTATGCCAATGGGGAAATTGGTAGCAGCAGCGACAGAAGACAAAAAAACCATCAATTTGCTGGACAAAAGCGCGTTTTCTCCGAAGAGCTCGTTTACTGGTGTCAATGCTCGTTTCCGCTGTTTTTTTGCCTGCTCCATTGCCTGGCGCACATCTTTTGAGTGCTGTCCTCCGATTTGAGATATATCAGTTTTAAGCACTTCATGACCAGGACCTTCAATCCATATGCTTAAGTACTTGCCAATACGGTACTGGAAGAACACATCGGCATCAGTAAACCTGGGTGAAATGAGCTTTGATGTAAACACTATTATAAGCAAGAGTACGAACTTTTCAGAAGACATTACGTCAACCTCCGCACAAGCCTCTGCGAAATCCTGAAGATTAAGTATGTCGCATGCCACTGCGAAGACCACGGGAACCGGGGCGCCGCTGATAGAGTACTTTTTACACAGTCCGCATATTGATGGAAAAGCAGCGCTGATGATTTCAAGCGTCTTTGAAAATCCAGACAGAGCCTTCTCGGTATACTCTTGTGGCGACATGCGGCAAGCATCGTCAGCTGCACTCTCGATTGGGAATTCGCTCTTGATTTTTTCGAACTCAGCGCTTTCATGCCGATATATGGCCACGGCCTTAAGGATGTCTTCATCCTCGTCCGGCAGCCCGCGACTGTACCCTCTGTGTTCCGGAGGAGCATCCACGAGCTCCAGCGGCGCGGATAGTGCATCCCAAGTGCTTTTTATTCGGCGCCTTGCCTTATTATTGGCTCTTACACAATAGGCGAACACATAGTACTCCAGAGGGACGCTGCTGCTGAGCGCTTCCTTCATTTCTTTCCATTCAACCATGTGCTTTTTCGATTCAAGAGAGGTAGGGACACAGTTGTCGGAAAATGCAGACTTCCCGTCCATTCCGACAACGTCCTTAAATGCAGTAAAGGCATCAGGCGACATCACCGACGTATTTTTGTCTATATAAAGCTCGGGTCCATTTTTATTCAACTACTTTCCCTCCTTTGATTCGGGCGGGCCCTTTATACGAATATATAACATCTCCCGTATCATCATCAGTGAACTCAATTCGCACCTCGTATCCGAATATATCTGCAACGTGAAGCAGCACGCTTATTTTGGGATGGTTCAGGGCATTATCCAGAACATCACCAGGAATCTCACCCCGCCCTCCTTCTGCATAATAGAGTACAAATACGAATGTGCAATTCAATACTTGCATCATTCCAACAACTGTTTCCAGCTTTAGATTTCCACTGTCCGATAACATGCGATGCAGATATTGCCGCGTCAAGTTCATCATGCTGCTTAGTTTGGGAATGGAGATACCTCGCCTTAGCATGGCAAGCCTGATTCCGCGTTCAATAGCTGCCAAACAATCTGGATTTTCCCTACGCAAAGCGAATCCTCCCTCCTGCGCAGTTATGATTTTTTTCGGGCCTGATATCTCTCTACGGCTATAGTCGGGGAAACTTTGGCTCAACGGCCGTTGCGCTGTCTGCGGTTTGCGCAGTCTCCACGAGCATAATGTTAAGAGGCATTCTGCCCTGCTATCATTTATTAAGTTCATTATATACTCTGCATCTTTGATATGTCAACCAAAACACGCGACATAATATAAATAGAATTATATAATTACTCTGGAGACTGTTGAATTGCCGCAGTACATACGGTATAATATCAGTAACGTCTCTTACGTTGAATACGTTGCGGAGTGTTCTAAAGGTGGCGCCACCAAATCGGAGGTTTTTCATGAAACAATATCTTATCAAAACTACCCTGTTCCTCTCTGTTTCTCTTCTTGTTTTTGCTTCTGCCTGCAGGCAGGACGGAGGCGTTGTCCCAAACTCGTGGGCACACGGGCAAAGCATATACTCCAATGGAAAGGAGGACGACAGTGGGGGAGAGGCAGAAAAAATAACCTATGGCGATACCGTTACCTTTGACAACCTCGAATTCACATTTAACGAAAAGCTTTCGTGGACATATTGCCCTGCCCAGTACAGCGCGGCCGAGGGGGAAACAGTTATTTGTTTCCCCGTAACAGTGAGGAATGTCGGAGCATCACCGCGCAGCATTAACATGTTCCTTCTCAAGTTCTATGCACCAGATGGAGCCGCTTCCGAGGATGTCAGTCCATATTTTACTGCAGATGATATTTTATACATGGGAGACATCCCTGCAGGAGGACAGATAGAGGGATATATGCATGTGCTGTACGCCGGGGACGGCGACTATGTCGCAGCAATAGAAAAGTGGGAGCTGCCTTTAAGAATCACATTAAATGTGAAAAAGCCCAAAGATATAGAGGCGAGAATGGAGGAACATGACACCGAACCTGCTCCTTCCGCATCCGATTCCGATGGCACAGTGGTAATAGTGGAAGATGCTTCGGGAGGTATGCTTACACCTGGCGAACTACCTGGCAATTCATAGTCAAGAACCCGCCACTTAAACTCCGAGAGGATAAGGGGCGGGGTCGCGCATACAAAACCCCGGGATAACATTGGGGACGGATACCTGACAGCCGAAAGGCTGGGCGGCTTATCATTAGCCGCACAAAAAAGCAAAAGGACCTGACAAACAAATCAACGAAGAAAGGAGGAATTGCCTAATTATGGATGTACTGTTAAGCGTCCGTCCAGAATGGTTGCAAAAAATCCTGGCAGGACAGAAGACCGTAGAGCTTCGTCTGTCCAGACCGGACCTCATGCCGCCGTTCAAGGTTTTTCTTTACTGCTCCGGGAAGGGAACAAAGAATCCTCACAAAACCCTTGAGATTCACAGCAGTGGCAAAATCTACAGGGCGAACGGTTTGGTGGCCGGAGAATTCACCTGTACAGCTATCGACCGCGTGGTGAGAGTCGGCAACATGGAAAACAACATACCGCTCCAATATTGTGTTGAGGACCATCACGGCGGCTACACTGCAGCGGAGATTCTGTTTGACGATGCTTGCCTCACGACAGAACAGGCCGAGAGCTATCTCTGTGGGAGAGACGGCTACGGTTGGCATATTTCTGATATAAAGACATACGACCTACCCAAAACTGTGGCAGCATTTGGAGTGCTTAAGGCGCCGCAAAGCTGGTGCTACACCTACAATTTTTTTGAGTGAGACGACCTTCAAGAAAGCGATATCCGTACCTACCTATAGGGGTGGGGGCGGATGTCACCTATTTTCCGAATTGTGCCATTCATTCAAAACAGCTTCTACCTGTGCGATTAGCTGTTCCTTATTTGGAATATAAGAAACATAGCGCGAAGCAAAGATATTGTTTGACAGCCCACCGAGAGCATATTCAGCAGCTATACTGTCTTTATCTGTACAAAGGATAATACCGATTGGTGGATTATCATGTTCGTCATTCACTTCTGCGGCGTAGTAGTTCAGATACATATTGAGCTGTCCGGCAGCTTCCGGCGTGAGTTTGGTTGTTTTTAATTCAATCAGCACATACGCCCGGAGAATTTTGTTGTAGAAAACCACATCCACATAGTAGTGGGTATTGTTCAATGTGATGCGCTGTTGCGTTCCTACGAACATAAAACCGCGCCCTAATTCCAACAGGAATTTTTCTATTTGTGCGACCAGTGCTTTTTCAAGGTCACTTTCAAGCATGGGTTTATTTTCCGGCACGCCCAGAAATTCAAATACATAGGGGTCTTTGATAATATCTAAAGGAGTAGACATTTCAATTCCCTTTTCTGCGAGAGCAAGAACGGTTTCTTTATTCGTTTTTCCCTCTGACAGTAACAAACGTTCATAGAGAGAAGTGGAAATTTGCCGTTTTAATTCGCGTATCGACCAACCGGAGTTGATAGTTTCCTTTTCATAAAAGCTGCGTTTGTCTGGGTCTGAAATCGTCAACAGCTCACAATAATGCGACCACGACAATTTTCCAGACACCGTCTGGAATTTTTGGTGGTGCATATAGAATAGACGCATATTGTACAGATTAGAAACAGAAAACCCTTTTCCAAATTCTTTTGTTAAGTCTTTTGAAAGCTGCTTCAAGGTCTGCTTCCCATAATCTGCCCGGTCTTTATTTTCCTGTTCATGCTCAACAATAATCTTTCCTACATTCCAGTAGGTAGACAACAATTCAGTATTTACTTGTACCGCCACGCGCTGACGTGCATTTAATAGCAATTCTCTGATTTCATTCATCATAGAATTAGTATGTGTCAAATCACTCAATTTTAACGCCCCTTTCAAGGTAGAGTACAATCAGTATAACACATATTTACTCCCGCGTCGTTTCTCTTTTCTACCTTCTCTCCCGCTTGAATAGTGTTGTTGCAAATAGTATAATAATAACGTATTTAACATAAAAGACGTTATGAGCGAGAGAGGGGCGTACGACCGGATTGTTGCTGCTGCAAACGGCAGCGGTTTTTCCCCATAACTAATGCAAAATGAAGGGAACGACTTCCCGCCGTCTGTCATAGAAGCAAGGATGTAAGGGTGTGTACGCAACTACAATTATCAAAAAGTTAGTTGACCGCGCCTGCAGTTGTGAGTCTGCTTGCCGCAGGAGCCAATAGGATAAAGCCATCTATAATGGCAATAAAGAGGCTGTACGGGCTTTGTAAGTATAAAGGCGCAAATATAAGGAGATAGTGTGTAACGTGGGCTCTATAAGATTATCGGAAAAACAGCGGCTGAAATATTGCTATTCGGGGGTATATGCGATTATCGAGAAGTATCAGAATAAATACCCGGATGCAATTGTCCAGGAGAGGAGCGGCTGGAAAGTTACCGGCCGCCGCAGGCGAAATCAAAACCCGTTATACGATGTTTGGCCATTGCACCTTACGTTGTGCAGTACTCGACAGGGAATGATGCTCTGGATAATCAAGGAACTGTACGAAAAACTTACTGTTACCACCTGTTACCTGCATCCGATATCCGGGTTACTGAAAACTCGTCGGGAATATAAATTTTCTACGCAGGGCGATTGCTGCACCTTTCTGAAGGATACGTTGTGGCTCAATCCTGAGAACACCGATGTGACTTTTTATAGATTTATTATCAACGGTATGCTTGACCTTGCCAATCAGCGGAATGTTTGTGAAGTGGAGGGCGGAAAAATCATCACCTCTCCGGCATGTCTGGCACGTTTTGAGAACGGAAGCTGCACGGAATCCGCTCGAATTATGGCGAGTCTTTCATTGCAGCCGGGAAGGGGAGAAGATGAGTACGCCATATTGGCACAGGTTACAACAGATAAAACTCAATTCCATCCCGGAACAGCGAAGACATTCTTCCCGGGATGCCAAGAGGAACCCGAAAAGGAATTGTTGTTGCTCATGGAGAACGTGTATGACAATTTGAAAACGCAGGCTCTACGGAAAATTTCAGGAAAGTGACACTTCCCACAGCTAAAGCAAGAGACTTTACCCCACAATTTGGCAAACCAGAGCCTCTGGTAATTCGATTGCCGAGTAGTTAACTCGTTGTTCCGTGTTGTAAGAGGGATTGCGAAAACATTGTCCTCATGCTATAATTATCATATTAAATAATGTGCTTCAGCCATCTATTCTTTTTTGAATCTATTGCAGGATTATTATATCCTCCGCTCCTGGAGGAACAAACATAAGTCAACAACGAGAGACATTCTTCGGCTTTTTTGTGAAGATGTCTTTTTTGTTTATTCTTATAGATATGTACCACACAAAAGAAAAGCGAAAGGAGATGAGCGAATACCTTCAAGACACTCAATAGCGCTATGCGGACGGCTTTTGCCATCTGTCGTAGAGGAAGAAAGAGTAAGCACATATCGCAAAGAAAAAAAGAAAAAGGAGAAAAAGCTATGAACATCTGTACGTTTACCGGACGACTTACAAAAGACCCCGAGCTCAAGTCAACGCCTTCCGGCGTATCGTATGTTCGATTTACTTTGGCGGTCGAGCGTGGGTACGGGAAGGATAATACCGATTTCCTGAGATTCGTCATTTGGGGTGAACCCGCAAAAAGGGCTGTAGATTGGCTTTCTAAGGGAGACCTAATAGGAGTGAAAAACTCCAGGGCTCAGGTTTCCGAGTTCAGGGACCAGAAGACTGGCAACACAGTTCGGGTCACGGAATTTCACACCAACGAATTTTTAGAATTCCTGAACATCAAAAAAAAGAAAGAAAAGACGACGGCTGCGGCATGTGACCAGGAACCTGATACCACACAGGCGCCTACGGCTACCCCTCAGTCCGCTGTGGAAAGCCAGAATAACAACATGGTGCATGAAGATATTTCGGACACACCGCAGAACTGCGATGACTACGAAGATTTTCTCGTAGACTGCTACGAGGGTGAATTCCCCTTAGCATAGCCTTCACGATACGGGGTCCGATAACATCAGCCGCATCGAAAATCAAAAGAACCGGATAAACAAATCAACAAAGAAAGGAGACTGGCAAGTCCTCACCCACCTATAGGGGCTGGGTGTATCCTTGCCCAACTTTAGATGAACAGAGACAACAGAAAAGAAAAAAAGAAGGAGAGAGAAGAGCGCGAATACAACCTCAAGCTCAAACAGCTGCAGACGCTGTATAACAATTGGCTCGACACCTATGTGTATGGACCCAGCGACGGATTCAATGCTGATGAAAAATTGAATTGGCTGAGAAAGCAAATAATAGAGACAAAGAGCCGGTTAACTGAGCTGTATACGAAACGAAAGGAGCAAGTGAGTTTCCTTCCTGAAGGACAGGAAATCAAACCCCCGGAGGTCATGTGCCGGGCAATCCCGCCCGAAATTGAACCTGGATTCCAGGCATACGCTGAACGGATGCGATATATCGCACAGGAAATGCTGACAGCCTTCGAGCAGAGTTCCGCTTATCGTACATTCCTCACGGAGTTGATGAACCTGCCTTTAGTAGAACGGCTACAGTTAGATGCAGATATATGCGACATTATCAGCGTTATCAAGCGAGCTATAGAAGAAAAAGACTGGATTGTGATAGGCGGCATAGTACTTGACGCAGCGGGTAAGACGTTCCAGGAATTTGCTGATTTTCTGGGAGAGAAATCCGTTGCGCGGCTCCATGCCGCAGCTGAACACTTCATAACTAACACATAAACAAAAAAAGGAGGGCAAAAAATGTTTAAAATCATACGAGAAGACGACGTAGTGTATTTCTGTAACGCAGTGGGGGAGGTGTTCTGCTGGGATTTCCATACAAAAGACGGGAAGCCGGACTTGAGCTTGGAGAACCCTTACTCATCGGCAGGGCTGGTCACCGTGGATATCGACAGTGAACGAATACCGGAAGCTTTGCGCAGGGCATATGAAGCCGCGTGGTCTGCAGGCTATGGATTTCCCTGCTACATTGCTCTGGTCGATGGTGTGCCGTGCCTGTTGCTTATAGCAGAGTTCGGCGACCTGCCTGACGACGGAAAAAGAAGCACCGAGCTAAGGGAAGAGAGCGTAGCTTTTGCGAGGCGTTTGGAACAAGACTTGCGCGAGAGCAAAGAAGTAGTGCGTACGGTCGATGTGTTATTCCCTGAGGACGTACGCTCTCCCTTTTGTCAGTGGGAAGTGATAATTGCTGTCCCTGTTGAAGCTGGTAAGGTCACGGTAAAAGAGATGTGTGCTATAAGCAAAGTAGCATTGCACTGCCTCGATGGGTGCGATACACCCAATGCCAACGTAAAACCTGCCGGGTGCTGTCCGACATGTGATAAGGAGGTTCCCGATATAGTGAAAAGAACAATTTGGATAAAACCATCCTCCTTTTCCCCGGAGTTTGAGATGATTATTCCCATACCGACAGACCGAGACGATGAGGAATACATCGACGAACTTTTAGATGGGATTCTGAGTGCCGAGTTCCGCTACAATGCTGAGTGGAATTTTGTCGATGGGCTGTCCTGATGATGGGAGATAAGCCTAATAAGGAGCGAGTTTTATAAAATCGTAAGCGGGAAAACTCGGCAATTTATTGCCGAGTAGTTCCCTAAGCATAAAGCAACAACCGATTAAGAAATTCTAACAGGAGGATTGAAAAATGAAACGAACCGGGATAGATAAAATATGTACGTACTTGGAAGAAAAGAAGCTTTCCGTTGAAGAAGTCATCCGAATCGCTTTTTACGCAGGCAACCTTGAAGGAAATAAAGAAATCATCGTAGCCGATGAGGAGGCCGAAATGAGTTTAGTCGCAGACGTAAGCGAGGATGTTATACGTGCGTCGCATAATCAACATAACCTTTTCGATTGGTGGGATGTAGTGGAAAAGTCCATATTTCGTCACGCATCAATTGTACGCGATACGCAGACAGAGATTGCTGAAAGAGAGCGCTGTGCTCAGTCAAGCGAGCTTGATGAACTACATGCGGGAAGCTCTCTGAAAGTCGAGCATTGGGTATACTGTGGCGGAGATACAAACACGCCGGCATGCATGGGGTTGACTTTGGAAGAACTAAAAACCCTGAGACGGCGCAGTGCTGCTGCAGAGGACAGGGTTTTCAAGCGGATAAAGGCATTGGCATACTGTTGGGAGTCACAGGCGAGGGAAACCATGTATTATGATATGGCGATAGAAAATGGCGTCGTTATTGATATCAAAAATCAGTCGTTGCCGAGCAACGCCCAGGCGCCGGAGCCTTCCCATACAGGGCAGGAGGTGTGAGCGATGTTATTGTCTTCTAATCTGAGGAAGCGCCTTTCCGTTCAGGCCAAACGGCACGGGATGGAAATTTCAGTAAAATTGAAAGATATATCTGTCAACGGACAGAAACGCGGATGCTCCGGTTTCGTGACCTGCGGCGAGAGCTGCGTCTATGTAAGCACAGAGCATTCCTGCCTTGGACCGATTTCCGACAAATCCATGTGCCGCTATGCTAATAACACAAAAGATTTCTCCAGCAATAGGCTGAAGAACGGTTCCAACCAGTTTGTATCCGATGACACTCTGGCTGTGAAAGTTATTTCTATGCTGAAAAGCGGCAAAGCAATCCCATGTTCGCGAACTTTGGCCCAGTGAATACTAAATCCACAAGGAAATGAGAATTATTTCGGAAAGGAACGAACTATGTTTGAAAATTATCGTTGCATCAATGGTAAGAAAACGGAATTGACTGACGAACAGATGCGGCAGTTGGGTATTACACCTGTTGAGAGCGAAATAGCGAGAATGTCCCGTATTTCTAAGGCAGGAGAAGCAAAAGATTATTACAATGTACACGACACTATTGTAGTGGATGGCATTACATTTGAGATTGTGGGCATAGGTCACGATATAGACGTCTATACTGAGCGCCGTAACACTATAACGCTTAGACAGGTAGACCATCTAAAAAAGAGGTGTATAAATTCCGGTTCTTATCCCATTGATGGTTACACAGCATCAGAATTAGACCAATCTCTTATAGAGTCTCCCCAAAGTTGGATTCCTGAATCAATATTGCCTTATGTGCGCAAAGTGGCGAAAGCATATGTAACGTATGCTGGTAGTATTAAGGTTATGTATCGCAAGCTGTGGGTGTTTTCCGAAAGCGAAATGTTTGGCAGTGCCATTTATTCGCCTGATGAAGATGGTAAGCGGTATGAGGCATTTGCAACACGCAAGGACAGAGTTGCATATGATAAAAATGGTTCCGCTTGTCGTGTTTGGCTACGCTCCGCGAGTGTCGACAGCTCCATCTCCTTCTGTATGGTCAACGCGTCTGGGAGCGCGAGCATTGACATTGCCTATGCCTCGCGTGGCGTGGCGCTGGGCTTCTGTATTTAATCGCTAATCCCCCGCCCCTTGTGGGCGGGGTAAATTAAAAAGAGGTACCACCATTGCTCAGACCTATATATTTTTTGGATGCCAACAACAGCACAGATTGTCAACAGATGGTATAAGGAGCACGGCCTCAACAGGGCATCATTTTATGAAGAATGGTTAGGTTATGAGGCGAAAAAGCCTGATTGCGGCTTGATTGACACACGTATATATACGTGTTATAATGTAATCGAATAGTGAGGTAAGCACATTAAGCGAAGCGAATTGCTAAGGCTATTCAACAAAAATAACATCATACTTTTGGAACATGGTAAACGGCACGATATCTATTATAGCCCGATAACAGGGAAGAAAATCCCCGTTCCGCGACACGCAAAAGAGATTGCGGAAGGAACGCTGAAGAGTATCAAGAAGGACGCAGGACTTGAATAAAGCCCATACATTAACTCATATAATAATTCAGTATACGGAGGTTTTAAAAGTGGCAAAATATATCTATCCAGCGATTTTCGCAAAAGAAGGCGCGTTCTATAACGTCCGTTTTCCGGATTTGGAAAGGTGCTACACGCAAGGGGAAAGCTTGCAAGATGCATACGAAATGGCTTCCGATGTTTTGTGCTTGACGCTGTATCGCCTCGAAGAGGAAGGGGCAAGCATTCCCCCCGCTTCGGAACTGTCTGCATTCAGAACGGGTAAGGACGAGTTCGTTTCACTTGTCGCTTGCGACACGATGGAGTATAGGCAATACTACGACAACAGGGCGGTAAAGAAAACCCTTACAATCCCAGCCTGGTTGAATACCATGTCGGAGCGCGAAGGACTCAATTTTTCTGCCATTCTGCAAGCGGCGTTAAAGAATGCTTTGAATATTATAGAGCGATAACAAAGGAAAAAGAGGGGTGAGGGCGACATTTCTGTCGCCCTTTGCTATTTTTGAAGGGAGAGATAAGCTAACGTCCTGGTGCTGACCAATGGTTCCATCGGCTCGCATTTCACGGATTTCGCAGCTGGACTGTTGCGCCATCTTTTCCCAAAAGGGCGCGGGGCAGAAAGATATTGCATCAGCGGCACTTCTCGCGTATAATATCAATATATAAAGATGTTTTTTCAGCCGCTTTCAATCTTCTGCTTTCCATGCTCCATACCGGAGTTTTCCCTTTTCCGACACAGTTCGGAGTAACAAAACAATAATGGCAAAAATTAGACACGCCGAATGGGGTGCCTTTTTTGTCTTTATATAAATAAAACAAACAAAAAAGAAAGGAGCTTTTTATGGATGAGAAAAACTGTGTAAGGCTTTATATTTGTTCCCCATTAAGAGCAGAAACAAAAAACCAAGTGGCGAAAAACAGGAGGTTAGCGCTCGAATATGAACTGGCGGTTCGAAAGTGCATCCAGAATCATTTGCAGCGAGAAGAGACGGAGTCCGCTATCGTACGCACATATGCTCCGCACGGACATATGAGCGTGCTTCTGGACGACGTTTTTCCTGACGAGCGTGAAATCGCCCTAAATACCGGCAAACAAATTCTAAATTTGTGTGATGGTATCGTAGTTTGCGGCGGCAGAATGTCGTCCGGGATGAAAGAAGAGGTAGTGTACGCAGCAAAAAAAGGGCTTCCCATATACATGTATAGTGTCGGAGTTACTGGTGTCCAGGCAATGGCTGTGGTAAGCGAGATTAAGGAGTGTCTTTACGCCGCACGCACTGTAGACGGAAACGGAAGCGTTACTTCTCCCTTGGTAGAAATGTTTTCTCTTACAAAGGATGCGCTGCTGCAGATACCTATAACTAATAAAAAGGAGGACTAAAAAATGAAAAAAAGATGGACAATCAAAGAATTGGCAGCCGTCAATGATGCGCAGTTCACTATGGAAATCCTCAGGGAGCGCCGCAGCGAGCTGAGCAATCTCTATTCCCCTCTCGCACAGCGCCTTGCCAGCGTTATAAATACGCTGGAGGAGATGGCTGCAGCCGGTGGGCTGACGGAAGAAGAAAGGAGCAAAAACAATGACCACTGAGATGCGACTCTACCGCGTAACGGTTATCGGCAGCAATGCCGAGAGGCAGCACGGGAAAGTGGTGAATGAGGTCACGGTCAAGGTCGGAACCAAGTGGCTGACGGACGATAGAGGCTGCCGCTACTACAGGGCTCCGTCTGAGGACGCAAACCGAAACCCCTACTTTCAGCTCAACACCATGTACTGCAGGGACTACCGGCTGTATCAGACAGAGCAGGCTGCCAAGGACTATCTTCGGCAAGCGGAACTACGCAAGACACTTCGCAGAGCGATGAGCAACTTTGACTTCAACGTTCCCCTGCCCGTGTTGGAGAAGGTCATGGATACGCTGAAGGAAAGCGGGTGTCTCGAATGAGCACGAAAATCTTTGACGCTTGGCGCATCAACTCTACCGACATAGGGGAGTTGGTTAAGCTTGGCAACGAGATTCGTGAGGTTCAGAAAAAGTCCTTCGTGGATGCTGTCTACAACTCACTCGATTTCTGCCAGCTCGCCATTATCTTCGCCAAGAAGTCCGTGGAGGACGTCGAGGAACTCAGACCTGCATTTGCATCAATCGCCGCGAACGTCGTTCACAAGTGCGTTTTAATGTACGGGTGGACGCCGTCTTTCACGATGACGGATGCCGCCAGAAGTTCTGCAGAACAGCTTCTGCAGGAGGAGGCGCAGAAACGGAAGATTTCACTGACAACGGAGCATAAGAAAACCCTGCTCGATGTTGCCAACGAGGTCTATGAAATCGTCTCCCGTGATTGGCAGGCGTCACTGACGTTTCTCAAAGGCGATAATGAGAGTATCTACATGAAAGGTTTCAATCTCACCAGAGAAACAGCCTGTTTCATCGGCTCTCGGTATCAGAGTTTTGAGTACACAGACCAGACAGAAATGAGCGCTTCGGACTTCGACGAGTACACTCAGTGGTATATCTCCAATGCAAAGACGGAAGAAGAACGCTATGAACGGCTGATAGAAGCCCAGCGTGAGCGCGGAGAACTGTGGGAAAGAGCTTTCGCAGGTCATAGCGTATGGCGCGATGCAGGGCTCTCCTTTTCTCTGGTTCCGGAACGGCTTCAGGAGCAGTTCATAGCCATCCATTTCATCTGCAAAAAGGTATTCGGCGTCGAATCCTAACAGCAAAAAAAGAGCTATCAACAGAGAGCAGGACAACTACCGCTTTGTCACGAGCGTGGAGAGCGAGCTTCTGCAGGAAGTTCAGGAGATGGAGCAGAACAGCCGCTGGCTGCCCGGTGTTCCGTCCAAGAGCATCCACGTAGTTCCGCTGGTGCCCATTGAGGTTCCCATTGTGGTGCAGAAAATCGCTGACGACCCTATGCTGACCCGCAAGGTAACGCTGGATACTGGGACGACAGGGCGGTTCAAATTGCCTGAGCTGCTGCCAATGAAAGGAGAAAAAAATGAAAGTAAGCGAGCTTATCGCCGCATTTGAAGAGAAGTTTGCAGCTACTAAAGCCGAACGCAGTCAACTTATTGCAGAGGGGCGCAAGAAGGATGCGGATAACATCAAGAGTCCTTTTTGGCTCGATGAGGTTATCGTCCCCTTAGCAGAGTCTATCTCCAACAGAAAGGGCAAGAAGCCTTATATCTTGGGCCCTTGCGGTCTTGGTTCTAAGGTGAGCATTACCCTTCACAGCCCCTTCGACGAGGATGGCTGCCGACTGGCAGACTTCACCGACGCGGAATCACTCACGGTCGAGCCGTGCTTCGAGACCACTGAGGGCGGCTCCATCGCGCTGCATTTCCGCTATGAAACCGGCGAGGTGGACACCACCTACCCGGAAGGCTCTCTCGGTGCTTATAACGGGCTGAACCGTGTTACAGAACCCTTGCCCGACGAACCGGACGAGATTTCTAAACTGTTCGTGCCCCTGAACTTCAAGACAAAATAAAGAAAGGAGAAAAATTATGAGAAACAATCAGACCGTTAAGAAAGCTAAAACCCACTGCTGCCCTATGTGCGGCAGCACGGAGTTCTCTGCTCATCAGGTCATTCATGTAGATGTGATGGTGGACATTGAGACAGGGTTCTTCAATGGAAATATCAGCGGTGACATTGGCGCAAACATCTGCGAGGTGGGAGACCCTTACGGGCCTTATACCTGTATGACCTGCGGGTTCCAGTGCGATGAGCTGTCCGAGTTGGAGGGCTCAAAACAGTACGATAGCAATGTGCGAGCCTCTGTATAATCCTTTTTTCCGCTTAGGGCAACACCAAAACAACAATAAAATAGGTTGAATTTATCCTACCAACAGGGTATTCTTTAAGTGAAGGGCTACTCGCGATGTCAACTGCCCATCACCTGAAGCAAGGTTGTGTGGAAAAAACACATCAATCTTTATATGCACTGGAGGTGGCATCATTGAATATCAACACAAACAATATCGTTTCCATTACGGAAGCGAATCAAAACTTTTCCAAGGTTGCACGGCTCGTAGACGAGAATGGGGCTGTCATCATTTTAAAAAACAATGTCCCGCGCTATCTCATTATTGAGTTCGGGCAAGCGGAAAAAGAGCAAATAGCAGCAGACGAAGATGTCATGTCGATTTCCAAACGGCTGATTTCAAAAAATAGGCAGGCATATGAGGTGCTTGCCAAATGAAGAAACTAACAAAAGAACAGGTTCTCATGATTCACAGCGAATTGATTCGTGAGACCGGCGGTTCTGATGGCCTGCGCGACGATGGGTTGTTGGACTCGGCATTGAATGCACCGTTTCAAGGGTTTGGAGATGTCAACATTCTTCCATCACTGCAGCAAAAGGGCGCTCGCCTTGGGCATGGTTTGATTTGCAATCATGCCTTTGTTGATGGGAATAAGCGTATCGGCGCACACATTATGCTCCTGTTTTTATCACTGAATGGGATTGAACTCACGTATACACAGGAGGAATTGTCGGACATGGTGCTGGATGTTGCTGCCAGCAAATTGCGATTTTAAGACGTTGTCGAATGGATAATTAAACACCAAAATTGAAGGAGAGGCGTAGCCTCTCCTCTGCTTTTAAACTTAAAAAGAAAGGAAATATATATGAATACTTATATTAGAGCCGCCGCATCCTTCTGCGATAAGAACACACTGGTCAAGGTCTGCCGCGTCTGCCGCGTCTGGTCCGACCCCGAACCTGACGGATTAGGTTTAGGTTTGCCATATCGGCGCCGGCGTAAGACCATGTTTGTACCATTTAAAAACATTCACGAAGGCGACAAGCTCAGCGTTTTTGACGGCGATAGTGAGTTCCACTATACTGCAGACGAGGATGCTGCTGAAGAGAGAGATGCGCTGCGCAAGAACGACTCCAACTGGTCTGTGAACGTTACAGACGACAACGGACGCACGAAAAAGCTCTTTCCCTCCGATTTTGCGCCCTATATCATCTACCTTTCCGTAGTCAAGAAAGGAGACTGGCGCGGAAGCAATCTTGTTTTTGAAAGTGTTTTCAATAGTAGCGAAGACATCATCAGAGGGATTCGCTCCATTTTTGAGAGACACGTTAAGGACGAGAGTTGCAGACGACTCTCTGGGTCTGAGCGAATATCTGACATGGCAAAGAAATATCTCACCCCTGAACACACGGAGAAGTTCGGTTTCCGCTTTATTGCGGAGGGCATGAATTTCGTCAGGTCCGACATCAACGATATTACTCCTAATGACTGTCTTGGTGTCGAACTGACATTTTACAGTTACGAGCATGATGAGTACTCCTCATCACCTTTATTCTTTGCCAAGCTCCCGCACCTGGGCGAACACTGCAAGCAGCCCGAGGGGCGTACCACCGTCGCAGACATCCTTCAGAAGCTGGATGAATTGTACGGCGACCTGCCCGTGGAAACGTCGCGCTGGGCTCTGGAGTATCAGCTCTGGGCTCGGATGCTGCTGGCGGAAGGCGCGGTCATGCTTAATCCCAAATATCTCGACCCTTCTGCGTGTGAATTTCTGGTGTCCATCGACACACTGGAAAGAACCGGCGACGCCGCGATATTGAGAAGGATTTTCAATATCCCTATAAGCGAAATCAAGGCTGCGTGGGAAGAGCTGTCTGATGATGGTGCTGCCCCATTCAGTTTCGTCTTAAAGTAAAAACGAGAGTATATGCATCGAAAAGAAGGGTTGAACAATATACGGCAATGCCGTATAATAATATTAGAATGGAGGATGTTTTATGAATGTGAAGGAGATAAGACTACAAACCAACATGAGCCAACGCGCCTTTGCTGATATGTTTGGCATCCCTATAAACACCTTGCAGGACTGGGAGCAGGGCCGGCGCGTGCCGCCTTCTTATGTCAGTGGAATGATTCGCCAAATTTTGGAGATGCAGGGATTTATAATGGATGAAAACTATATCGATGCGTGCGAACGAAGAAGGAAAAGCGTCGAGAGAGCTTTGGCTATTATGCTAACGGCTACCAACGGTCCGGATGAAGCGTTCATGGGTGTCTTGGACTCTTATGTCGCAGGAAAAATTACGCTGAAGGAGATAGAAGCGAGAGTAGAAAGGTTGGAATATCTATGAGGGGAGGAAAACATTGCTACCCTAATAGCGACGTGCTCGTTAATAAATATGATATCCACGATAAGAAACTGCTTGAGAAGCTGGAAGTTCAAAAGACCACTATAAAGCTGCTCGGATTAGATGTAAGGCCGGAGCGCATTCACGCAACGTTGGATATCGCTCATTTAAAGGCCATTCACGAATATCTATTTAGCGATATCTATGAATGGGCGGGCGAATTCCGTAGTGAGAATTTGTATAAAAGCGAAAGGGTTTTGTCTGGTGGCACTGCGGCGTATGCTGATTATACTCAAATTGAAAATGAGTTAAAGCAGCTCTTTGAGCGATTTGATGATATTCAATGGGAACAGAGAGATACCCTTGTCACAGAGTTTTTATTAGGCTTGTGGAGCATCCATCCGTTTCGAGAGGGCAATACCCGAACGTGCGTAACATTTCTGTGGCACTATTTAAGAACTATAGGAATCGAATTTCATGTTGAGCTCCTGCGAAACAACCCCCTGTACGTTAGAGATGCTTTGGTCATGGCCAATTATGGTCAAGCGAAGTATTTGGAACGTATTATTGCAGATGCTTTGAAGTCTGTTGACAGCGATAGGACATATCGCAGCCGAGATGAAACACAAGAAAACTATCAAATTGAAAAGGAAGATTATGAGGCATTTAAGCGACGTTATTCTGTGAAAAGCGAGTGAAAGTTCCCTCATAATAGAAACTGAGAAATAAAACAGTCGATTATTGAAGATTAAAAAATTTAAGAGGGTTCGTATTTCCTGTGCGAACCCTCTTTTTTACTCCGCTTGAAAAAAACGGCAAGGTAGTATATACTATATTCATAAAGAGATTTTTTCAGCCATTATATCACTATACATCTCTATTTTGAACGCTATGGGCGTTCTTTTGTTTTATCCCTGCGAGTCATTAAAATCATCAAAGAGTGAGTCGGCATGTATGAGTTTTGTCGTGCTCTCTTTTTGTTTATATACACATCTTTATACTAAGAAGGAGGTAAATATGACAGAAAAGTGTAATGTTGCGTGCAGCATTGGAATCGCAGCAGAGGAATTGCGACCTCGCTTAAGAAAGAGGTATACGAAGGAGGCTTTTGAGGAATATTTACGTCAAGCCGTATTCGAGCAAAACAGCTACGAAAAAAAAGACATGGCAGAAAAAGGCGGGAGAATATTCACCGAACCGAAAATGCATTGCGCCTATTTTATCTGTGAGCCATACGATACAGAAGCGAAGTTTTTCGTTTACATCGATTCCCCACAGATGCCATGGGATGAACCGACGTGCTGCACCGAAAAGGTCGCCAGGGCATTTCTTTCCCGCTGGGTAATGCAGCTGGGATTGAATGATTCTACCACGATAGACGAAATTAGGGGCATGGTCGTCCTTGTTTCAGGGTTTATCGCAGATGAAATCCTGTCTCCAACTAAAAGTCATTAAATCAACAAACCGTGCTTAGAACTGCAGACTCGTGGTTAATAAATGTAAGCCCTGTTTAACTACATCAGAAAGGAAAAAACTATGAAAACGAATTATATCAGAGAACGCTTTATCACAAATGACTTACAGTCCTTGCATTTGTATTCCTGTGGTGAAGAGCAAAGAAGGCAGCAGTGGTGGACGCCTCTCAAAAGAGGTGCTTACTTCCTGGATATAATAGCTAATGGGCGCGGCAATTTTGCCATAATAATGCGGCACGCTTCCGTTGTCTCGTGCAAGATGATAGAGGCTGCAATACAGTGCCGATACAATACGGGAGCCGTGTATGTAAAGGTTGGGAGAATAAATGCCCCTTTACGGTATCAAAAAACAGCAGAGCTTCCCATTGAGGGAGGGGTCTCATTATCTGCATCAGCCAGACTCAACGCCGGAGCCAGTTCATTCCGCACGCGACATGGTATTCGTATCACGACATATGGCAGCAATAAGGACGAACGCTACGGACAAATACAGTTCCGCGCCGGAACATACGCTATAGTAATCGAGGGGTCTTTTGACACGCGCTGCTGTGACGAGGGAACGTTTGTAGAAGGGATAAAGGAACAAATTCCTGTAGACATTCCTGTCGATTTCGTAAAAGCGCTTGTAGATGAGTCTCGTCCCGGTAAGGAACGAATTAGGAATGGGTTGGCATCTTAAAAAACTCACAGAAAAAAGAAAAAGGTGCTCTATCAGAAAAACGAATGCAAGGAGCACCAACTATCTGATTGGGTAAACAAATCAACAACGAAAGGAGGATGGGCAATCCCGCACCCACCTATAGAGTGGGGAGCGTACCCTTGCCTAATTTTATATGGGAAAGAGACGAACGGACATGCCTTCCTATCCACTGTCACAGAAGGCGGAAGCAGTACTTCGCCTGAAGATGCTGCGGGTAAACCCCTCATTAGTAAGCGCTTTTGAACAGATGGATGAAAAATTCATGTCGATGAGCGAATCTATGTGTCGATGTGATTCGACCACACGTAATATAGTCTCCCAATGGGAGGCAGCCACCGGTAATATCGTATACATGGTCTTTCAGAGTGTTTACTCTGTCTGCAACGATACGCGATTTGCGTTTCTGTATGTGAGCCCAGAAAAGGGCTCCTGGTTGCAAAGTAGGGATGACCTTTTGTGCGGCAAGCCGGAGGCATATATATGGGTAACATCGAATCCAGAACTTTGTGATTATATGCAGATACAAATCGCTCACCGAGGAGACGTTGTAATAAGACTTAAGTAGGCTATTTAAGCAAATAGCATTGATACGGTAAACCACTATAAAGAGCACCTATCTTCGGATAGGTGCTTTTTGTGCCGTAACGGGCGCCGCCATTGCGCGGCAGGGAGGATGCATATGAGGAAGGCTTTGCTGTGCAGCAAGAATATAGATTGAAACTGCAATATAAATATTGCTTTTTATTGTAGTTGAGTGTATACTGAAACCAACAAATTACCGGAAAGTGCCGTAAAGCCCCTGCCTTTAGACATGGGGATATAAGGCACAATATTTTCCGCCGGTAGGGCGGGACACGCCCGAACCTATACGCTCGGGGACACCGTGTAAGACCTCGCAGGCAGGCGGTGGTGGTTGAACCGAGAATCCCCCGGCTTTAGCCGTGGGGAGTGTCAAAATCTTCAATCGATTATCGCCGTGGGCTTCAAGGTAAACAACCAGCGTGCAGTGCGCTTTCGAGTTTGGGCAAATCAAATTGTTGAGGAGTGAGTCATAATGCCAAGACAAAAAAAGGACAGCGTTCCTATCTGTTATCGCATTGAAAAAAGCGTATATGAACGCCTTCAAGCATACGCGGAAGATAAGGGACAAACAATGACAATGGCCGTTGAGAGGCTTCTAACAAAGGCTCTTGATGCCGAGGAGAAGAAAGAAGAAGCTAAAAAGCTGGTTTGAATCAACAATCCTCCGGTTTCAGCCGTGGGGAGATGGAGGAATTCTTGAATGAGCTACATTAGTCCCTTAATCTATCAATCTGACGACCTGGCAGTTGCACGGAAAACGTACCCTATGCAAATCGCGTCTATAATCCACAAGTCAAAGAGAGAGGCTGGGGAAACTATAACGGTGCTGGGCGTTGACGCACACCTGAGTCTCCCGCCTTTGACGGATGGAGCAGGTCGCTTGCAGCCAAAATATTCGTACCTTGACGACTCGCCGTTTTCGAGATTCGTTTTCACGCTTATAGAGAAAAAGAACGGTATAACGAGGTCGGTTTTTTGTAATGTTCCGATAGATGCTCTGGCGCCGGCAACGGGGAAGACGCATCGCATCCTGTTGGCCGAGACCATTTCGGCCATAAATAATGCATCAGGAGAAAGCCTGAATCGTTCGGCAGTACGTACCGTCCGCTTTGAGATGGGTCCTTTAAAAGGGAAGTCCCCCGGCGAGGTGCTGAAAGAGGGCGCCAGCGGTCGGGCGGCACTGGAAAAACAGAGGGAGTATCTTGTTCGGAATTCAGTGGCATATCCGCGCAATCATGTTCTCATAGACGCCATAGACGCAGCGTTTGAGCACGCCCGAACCGGTAGTGATGAAACGGCGCCGGCTGACGAATCCGGCAGCGTGTCGCCGCAGCTCACGATATTGGGAGGGCAGGAATACAAGCCGCTGACCAGCAGGCCGACCAACAAGAACGGATTAACGTTCGTGTACAACGTTCTGCTCACGTTTGACCCTGTATTTAGAGCTCCGTTCGTGCTATCAATAACCAACGGGTACGCTCCCGTGGAAAATGTGGGGGGTGGACAGATTAACGTGCGAAGCAGTGCGGTAGAGGAGAAGTCGCAGATAAGAATGAACTTGATGAGAGACGAGTGGGAAACGCTGGTATTTAAATTGTCAGACACGGTATCTGCGTTCAACATCAGCACCTTTAGAGAAAGGTATGAGGCCGCATGTAGAGACCGATTCAGGCAAGCGGAACAAAATCGGTAATAGCTACCTTTATTTGTTAGTATGGGGATGCTATAATTTAATATATAATGCGTTGGATGTCTGAGACGCTACACCCCTATTGAAAGGAGATTTACGACATGGAATCCAATGACGACACTTACGAAAGCGAAAAAGAATACGAGAAAAATATGTATGCTTCCGGCAACGCGGAGGATTACATGAATGAAGTAGAAGATGAAGAAGAATGGAACAGAGTTCAGGCCGACAGTTCTGTTAAGGTCGATGAGACCGGAGAAAGAACTGGCGGGAAAAAGTTCGGTCTCAGAGACCGTTATCGTGTGGCTTGCGCATGTGCGTACATCATCTTCTTTATACCCTTGATTTTTGACAAGGAGGACGATGCCTGCCGGTTTCATGCGAGCCAAGGTGCGTTGGTTCACATTATCGAGGTCCTGGCATGGCTTGCAGGGTCATTATTATCCTCTGTGGGCATAGCGCTGCGCTCCGTACTTATCGTTTGGGTTGCTGGGGCTGTTTCATTAGTGCTGACAGCAGCGGTTATCATATTCATAGTTCTGGGCATTTTATCCGCACTAAGCGAAAAGAACACGCCGCTTCCTCTTATTGGGCACCTGATAGGCTACAGATATTTGTGATATTGGAGGTTATTGTTATGAGTATAAGGACTCACAGGTATATTACCATTATTCTTATAATATCCACTATTCTTACTCTTGCCTCCGGATGTGCCGCACCTGCATTTGAGCAGGAAGACACGTCCGTGGAGGCGCTAAAGGTCCATGACTCTCCCGTAGTAGACGACGAAGCGGGGGTAAGGGAGGAATCCGTTGCCGTACCAGAAGTTACCGAATCAGATAATAAAGATATAGCCGATGGATATTTCCGCTGCAGGGATATGTATTATAAAGACGTGCCAACGGAGTGGATTGACAATGGCAGCGTATCTGCACAATTCTGGGCGCCGTTCCCCACTGACCACAGTAAGTTGGAGTATGCCGATTCTGTAGAATACATGGCTGAGCCCAGGGAGGCAACGCTCTCGTATCCCCTGTATATAGGCGCCGAAAAAACACCGGGGCGGGTTTTAAATCTTTTTGAAATGCAGAAAGAGTTTGGAGAGCTGTTGTTTCCCTGGACTATGCTTGATGCGGCTATACAGGGGTATGTAACAATGACAAATACCGCCTTGTATGATGACAGCCGCTATACAAGCGGTAAGAACTATGTATGCCGGCTTTACACAACCGATGAGTATACCAGGTTCGTACAGGATACCGTAAGAGAGCATGATGCGGTAATGAAAGGAGCTTTTTCGACGGGCTGGAACTGTGTGTATGCCACGGAAGAAGGGCGCGAGAACGCCGTTTCCCGCGTGAGAGGAAGAGGCTACCTGTTTGTGGATAAGGCAGATGCGGACTTTTGCACCAAGCTTGGAGTTGAAACGGGTGCTTGGTACTATTGCGACATGGAAATAACAGTAGAGGGTTACTCTTTGGAAGAAAAGGGTGATATGACAATAACGCAGGCACTTTTCTTTGGCGAATGGGCAAAAGCAGATGAAGATGAGGCCGAACTGGCTGAACATCTCAAGCTCTTGCAATGTGATAATTGGGAAGAACAATTCTCCACATAGTGAACCTTCGCTGCAGAAAAAGAGCCGCACTGCGCCCGATGCCCGTATCATATACCTTGTATACTATAAGCTTCTGGAAAAGGTACCTGCTCGGCAGCTGTTGTCGGGCGGCTCTTTTCGCTCAGCTCTTGCTTTATATGGCTTTTTTTAGTACAATCTATATATAAAGTTATTTTTTCAGCCGTCTCGCTTTATTACCTTGCTCTTTTCAAGAGCTTATTATCTCGAACTTCGAGGGATAACCGAAAATACGATAACGAAAAAGACACCAGTAAAAGGGTGCCTTTTTCTTGTCTTTACATAAATAACAAATTTAAAGAGAAAGAAGGGATTAAAAATGATTTACATTGTTTGCTCTTGTGACATCTGGAAGATGCGCAATTCAATGCGCATAATTACAGCAACGACTTCTGTTGCAAAATTAAAACAGCTTATCGCTCAGTTAATTGAGGACGGTACATTTGGTTATGGTGTCGCGCAAAACCCGGATGGTAATGATGCGGCAAGTCGTTTTCGTGAAGATTACAACAACCGCAAGCTTGATGTAGGTGTGCTGAATGATATCTTGATATATGGATATGTCGAAGCTGTTGCCGATGGTGAATTTTAGGATTATGGGAAATGTGTGAAACGCTCGACTGAATTTGGTGCTTTTGCATTTAATAGAAAGGAGGGATTCGTCATGAAAATCGAAAACAAAACCTTAATGGAAACATTGATAGATGCCGGCTATCCACGCGAGGAGATGTACCACCATTACTCAGACTTGTATATTTTTTTGACGCCAAAAACAGCACGGATTGTCGACAGATGGTACAAGGAGCACGGCCTCAACAGGAGATTATTTGTTAAACCATTCAAAGACCAGATTACGGGCCGGCCAATGTTGGATTGTGCTTTCCAGTACGATGCGTACTGGGATGAGGTTGCAAAAAGAAAGGAGAAAGAAGCGGATGCCATATCAGAGAAAAACTCGTGACGTATGGAAGCTGATGGTAAATTATGGCTATGGACACGGCTGGGAACACGAACTGACAGAGTTCACCAGAGCTGAAGCGCAGCAACGGTTGAAGGAGTATAGAGAAAATTGCCCGCAGTACCCTGCCAGAATTGTTATGGCCAGAGAAAAAATTGAAAAGGATAAAAACTGATATCAGAACAAAAGAAAGGAGAAACCCATGAGTGCAAATGCTTGTTCTCCGAAAAAAAGGAAGGAGTATCAAAATGGGCTATATAAACGAAGATTTATATTCATGTGATAGTTGCGGTTTCGAGGAGGCGTGGGACGCTACTGATGACATACACGGAGATTTGTGGGAATGCGAGGTGTGCGGCTATACATACTGCTCGCTCTGCTTCTTTCGTGAATTAGGCGAGGCCACGTTTTATAAAATGTGTAGGGAAGAGGATTCTGTCCTGTGCCCCGCGTGTTATAAAAAAGAGCATCCTTGCCTGGACGCACAGCGCTCTCCTATCGCGCTGTTATTTAAGAAAAAATACCGCTGTCAAACAAAACAATAGAAAGGGGAAACTCATGAGAACAAAAACAAAAGATTTATACGACCAGTATGACGCAACCGAACTGCAGGAATGGAACCGCAAAGTGTACGGTGACGGGCTTAAAGGGTCCATCGACGACTACCTGACCGTTTATCGTGACTATATGCGCAACGACGGTGACTACACCAAGAGTAAGTCCACAAACCTCTATCGTCTGCACGGCGGAGAATACTGCTGCCTTCTTGAAGTGCTCAACGAACACTTCAAGAACAAGCGGCAGGCACAATATACCGCCCAGGAAGCGGAGGACGTGATAGACTTCAGTGGTTTCTTGCAGCCGGAAGCACACTGTATTCAAGTGGGACGACGGGGCATAACCGGTTGGAAAATGCCCCTTGACGATGTACGGCAGCTACTTACTTCGGCATGGCTCATTGTGGAGACGAGCAATGAAGTTGCAGCGTCCCTGGGTCATCACATCACTGTTATCGTTCAAGAAGCCACGAAAAAACGAGAATGTTTTTACTTCAAAACAAAAGAGCATCAAATGCATGGAAAGGAGCCTTTATTTATATGATTAAGCACATTCAAGACGCGATAAGCTATGGCCTGTATGAGGATTTCCGGGCAGAAGATAGTACACTTGTCGCTGGGTTCCACGAGTGTTTTGGCGAACAGTTGGACTGCGAGGCATTCTCGTCGTGGCCTGATGAGAAAGAGGCGGGAGTGCTTCACCTTGCGCTTGGTGAAGACAAGCAGTTCAAAATATCAATCGAGGAAGAGCAGACGCGGCAGTTGGATATCACCCCTGTTGAGAGCGAAATAGCGAGAATGTCCCGTATTTCTAAGGCAGGAGAAGCAAAAGATTATTACAAGGTACACGACACCATTGTAATAGGTGGCATTAAGTTTGAGATTGTGGGCATTGGTCACGATATAGACGCTTTGACTGGACGCAATAACACTATTACGCTGAGGCAGGTAAACCACTTGAAAAAGAGCCGCCTAAATCACGGCCCTTGTCCCGATGGTTATGCAGCATCAGAATTAGACCAATCTCTCATAGAGTCGCCCCAAAGTTGGATTCCTGACTCAATATTGCCTTATGTGCGTGAAGTGTCGAAAGCATATGTAACGTGTGACGGTAGTATTAAAGTTATGTATCGCAAGCTGTGGGTTTTTTCCGAAAGCGAAATGTTTGGTAGCGCTATTTATTCGCCTGCCGAGGACGGTAGGCGGTATGAGGCGTTTGCAACAAACAAGGACAGGGTTGCCGATGACGAGGACGGCTCCGCTTGTTGTGTTTGGCTGCGCTCCGCGCGTGTCGGCGGCTCCCGCGTCTTCTGTATGGTCAACACGTCTGGGAGCGCGAGCATTGACATTGCCGATTACTCGCGTGGCGTGGCGCTGGGCTTCTGTATTTAATCTTTAATCGCTAATCCCCCGCCCCGCAAGGGGCAGGGGTAAATCAAATCGGCAAAGAAAGGAGAAAGCGGAATGCTGCGTGCAGTTCAAGACTTAACTCGCGACGAGTTAGATGAGCTCAAGCAAAACTATGTTTGTGAAGTCAACGAAGGCGCGGGAACCCTCACATATTGGAGTGATTCGGCAGAAGCGGCGGATACTATCCCGGATGAGGTGTTGTTTGAGTATTATGCTGGAACAAATTTTTCCGAAGATGACTTCTGGTGTAATATTAAAACCATCCAATCAAGGACGTAAAACATAGGGTATAAGAGCGCACTGATGGTGCGCTCTTTTTAGGTGGTAATAAGTTAAGAAAACAGTTGTCTTATGCGACTCGAATTCTTGCAATACAAAAATGTATGTGCTATCATATATTTGTAAGTGTTTTTGAAAAGCCTAAATCCCAGCAAGAGGGGAGTTATATATCCGTGAAAAAAACAATAAAATCAAAGCGCTACAACACGGCAACCGCTAAAACATTGTACCGCTGGACAAACGGAGCGAACCCGGATGAGCATTCGTATCGTGAAGAGTCTTTGTGCGTAGGAACGCGAAACAAAGTCATTTTTCTTTATACGAGTACGGGAGTAAAGGGACAGTCAGAAGAGCAACGCATTATACCGCTCACAAGAGAATCCGCCATCGAGTGGTTACGAATCCATGTTCCCTCTGCGGGTGTTATCCCCAACACGATAGATGAGGTTTTACTTGAATTGGATTCCTTTATATTGTCTATCGATAGCAGGAAAAGAACATTTTCTATCGCACCTGCCGCATGGGAACTGCTTGAAAAAGAGAGCGAGGCGGCGAACTGCTCTATGTCGTCGCTTGTCAATTTCGCCGTACTCAAGACATACGGAAAGGATGAATAGCTCATATGTTGCGAAAAAGCGTTACCACCCACATTATTATTGCACTCCTTCTTCTGGGGCTTGGCGCGACAGCGGTCGGCTGTAGAAAGAAGCCCGCTTCTGATTCCTCGTTAGGCTTTGTAACTCTGTCTACTCCTGCTCCGGCAGCAGAAGTCCTTCAGGATTCTGGAACAGGAGGGTTAGAGTCTCAGCCCGATATGCTGATTCCGGGCGGGGAAGCGGAGCTGCCTTCGACGCCCCTTTCATCCACTAACCCCGAGGAGGTTTCCTCTGTTGCAACGGAGCCGCCGAAAGACGGCAAACCCGAGGGAATCGACGAACGGACCGACAAACTGCACTTCGATATATTCAAGCTGTACGAGAAGGATGGGTACACATACATAAATGTTGGAATCCTCAATGAGTATTACGAGGCTACTGAGGCAATAAATGCTTTCGGGACTCCATACACTAAGTATGTGTTCAAAGTGGGGGAGGGATACAAAGAAAATCTAACCTTTGTGCTGGATAAAAACTGCCGCATGCCGTATTATGACCCCGATACACCCCAGCAGCTTTACAACCAGCCCAATATGACCATGGAAGAACTGATGGGATACATAGACAACACATACCAAAAAGACGGCCGCCCTTATTTCTTCGAGGGGCGCGTTTCCACTGGATATGTTCTGTCGCTCTCATTATGGGAAAGCTATTATGATATGTTGCGGTCTAACTATGCCGCTAATCTGTACGCACAGGATGCACCCACTTTGGTTGGCGACAACGGCTATCTGCAGCCCATACAGTCGGAGCCTCAATCGGAGGGAGACGCATCTTCAAACGGGGGAGTAACCTCGCTGTACGGGGATTGATGTAACCCCTCTTTTTGAAATCAGGCTGCCGCGCTCCCACCGTCTAAGGCCGATTGGATTGCGGCAGCCTGAAGCAGAAAATTGTTATATTCTTGTGGTGTGGGAATGTGGAAAAGCAAAAAACAGACATAAATATCCATGCGCGGCCGGAAGTTATTGCTCTGTCGACAAAAATGTGGTAATATATATGTGTTAAATATCATTTTTTCAGCCGCATCATCTACCTTTGTTCATCCCGTTATATAACGGGGACGAACCTTGCGCCTTTGAAACGACTATGAGGGCATAACCGAATATATAAAACAACGCAGGACACGGTCTTCGGACGGTGCCTTTTTTGCGTTCACATAGATAAATCACCAAAAACAAAAAAGAAAGGAAGAAAAAAACATGCCAAATTGGTGTATGAACAAACTGACAGTATCAGGACCTGCTCAAGAACTTAAGCGATTTGTAGAAGCCAGTATAGGATTTCCCGCGTGCTATCCGCCGCAGGAATGGGAAAAAAAGGCGGACCCAATTCCGGATACGCCGTATTTTTGCTTCAACGCGCTTATCCCGACCCCTCCAGAAGTTTTGGCAACAGGTTATTCTGCTCGACAAAATCAACCGGAGAATGCTTTTTTGCGCGCAATGGCCGGCGAAAGCGTACCTGGTATGGACGGATATCACTGGAATCTCGCCAACTGGGGGGTCAAATGGGACATTTATGTAGACAAAATCGACCGTGAAACGCTCGGCTGGACAGAAGGCTGTGACCGTATTGAAGTAGGTTTTGATACAGCGTGGTCGATGCCGGAGCGTTGGTTTGCAACGGCGTCAGAACTATTCCCGCAGCTTTCTTTTAAGCTTCATTTTGAGGAGCCTGGCTGCTATTTTGCCGGCGATATGCTCGGCGAAAATGGCGTTGTCAGTACCGAGTATTATAACGATGAAAAACTACGCGAAATATTTGCGTGGACAGAGGCGTAATTAAAAACAAGACAAATTTGAAAAGGAGGATTCAACGATGGGTTATCGTAGCGAAGTGGCTTTGACATTGAAAAAAGAAGACGGGCTGGAGCTTATAAGACAAGCAAAAGAAAACGAGCCGGTACGCAATTTGATGTCCTGCGCGAACATCATTGATCAGAATGAGTTTATCACGTTCCATTGGAAGTGGGTGAAGTGGTATGGCTCGTTTGAGGAAGTCCGGTTTATAACTTGTTTCTATCAGAATTTGGATAAATATAGCTTCAAGCGGATAGGCGAGGACTACAACGATATTGAAGAAGAGTGGGACGGCGATTACGATTCTATTAGTTCCAAAACTCAGATAGAGATAGAACTTTCCATAGACCCTCCTGGCGTGTTGTTAAGCACATCGGAGCTCTTGGGGAACTGATAAGGTCAAAAAAAGTGGTTAAGCGGCCGCCTCTCTTGCAGTCCTCAGAATCGCTGAGGCTGCCCCCAAATTACTTAATCGAAAGGAGGACGGCTGTTTTCGCCCGTGGCCAAGTACACGGGTATCAACAGCCATTTATTTCATGAAAAGTGACATTCGATATCCTTTTCCGAACGGTCGGGGGATAGAAAAATGGAGGGAAAGCAGGTATGCGCTGTTCAACTCCAAAATCAATTCTTTTAAGGAACACCCTAAGTACGGATGGCTCAGAAAATATGCGGATGATGCCATATACTACAACGAAGGTTCCGGCTACCTGATGATAAAAGCAGAAGACTTCATTAAGCGCATCGAGGAGATGCCACTCGACTATATCCGCGACTGGCTTGATGGAAAAAACCAATTAGAATGGGAGGGAGTTGCAAAAACCACATAATTTTACAAACAGAAAAACGCAAGCTACGGCATGCATACAAGAAAGATTCCCGCTGCTGTTACTTATCCGCCTCGTTGCGGGAGAGGAACGCATAACGGCGGGAATGTGTTTATCCAAAAAACGGAGAAAAAATGTCCAAATTTATTGTAATAGGAGAAAAGAATAATGGAGTACGACGTATGCGTAAGAGAAGTTAGCTACTACAACGTTTTTGTTGAGGCGAACAGCAAGAAAGAGGCCGCTGCGTTAGCAAAAGCAATGGTTGACCACAGGGAAGTCACAGCACCTTATAGCATCACAATCGAAGCAGAAGAAGGAGATGCAGAGAAGGTTTTTTCTCCCAAGACCACAGAAGCGGAAACCAAGACGGAAGCTGCTTCGTGTGAAGCGCAGGAGAGACTGATGGCGCAGGCCAAGGAACGAAGGCTTGAACCTAAGCCCTGCCGTACTTTCGGACCAATGGATGGATTGCGGACCGAGCTTTCCGGACAAGCCTCTGTCATTCCCACACTGGAAGAGCGGGATAAGGCTCTGGAGGTGCTGTGGGACGAATTCGGAGATATCCCTATGGACCCCGAGACGGAAGAAATGGAAGACATCTTTCTCTCTTTTCCTGCAGGAACGCCCAGAATGGATATTTGGCGGTGGTTCGATGAACGATACAGTAAGGGCGTGGGCGCACTCCTGTACGGCGATGGTACAGACCGAACGGCAGAACTGGCCGCTTTGGTATATCGTAAACAGCTCTGCACAGAATGCGATGCGGAATTTTGCGTGTTTAACCCCGAAGGCATTTGCATGTTGCCTTTCGTAACCGGAAAAGCTCCGAGACTGGGCGACGACGGCTGCGAGGACTACACCGCGCAGGAGGACGTCTGATATGCAGAAAAACTGTGCCAGTTGCGCTCATGTGGGCGTGTGCTCCAAGCGGATGCGGTTCATCGTGAACAACTATCTCGCGAAGGGGCGCTACGAAGAAATTGAAAACGTCAGCAAAACACTCGATATTTCAGTGAACTGCAACGACTATAATGAAAAGGACTTATTCTCGTTCCTCTGTGAGCGGGTCCGCGACTATTCTGATGGCGAGGTCTGGAGCGACGGAGACCAGATTCTGTGCAAGACAGAATCGGCCGCAAACGCGCTGTGCGACCTCCTGTGGCAGCTTTACAACGCGCAGGGTGAGACTACCTTTGACCTACATACCGGATACTACGACCCCAAGGAGGACGAGAGAAACCACGAGGAGGACAGATACACCGGCTGGTGGTATGTGTCCACCGATTAGTGAGTTTCGCTATGAAAATCCACAATATTTATTGGGATACCGACGGCGACGGGGAGGCTCTTGCCTCCCTGCCGAAGGAGGTCGAACTGCCGAGCAGATTCGACCAGCTCCGCTTCATAAAACCGACTTATAAAAAAGGAGACATAAAAATGGGAAAAGGCAATGTTTGTGTAAGCGGCCCGTATGAGGGCCTGTTCTATATCGACAACGACTATACCACCGTGCTTCGCCGCGAGGATGACTGTGAGGATACCATCCTCCAGAAAAACCTCAGCGCCAAAGAGGTGTCCAGCGGCGACTGGCTCTTCGATGACGAAGGCAGCTCGAACGAGACGGAGGATGTGCTGGAGTGCTTCATGGAGAACTTTACGCGCCGCTATCCGAGCTTTGAGCGTGTCGAGAAGGACAAATGGCTTGGCCGCAACATATGGGTCATTCTTGAAAGCAAGCTGTTCTACATCGGCGTCGAAGACAATGACTGGTCCATGGCCGTAGAGCTGCTGCAGAAAGACGACCCCAATAAGGCGGGTCTTCAGAAGATGCACTACAGCGCGTACCTCGATGGCATGAAAGCGGCTCTGCTGGAGCGTCTGCCAAGCATCGGCACCTACGCGGGACCGTGGACGCATGGCACCATCCGAAGGGAGCCTATGAAGGATGACGACCTCCTCACCGAGGCCGGCGACCGCATCGATAACGCTGTATTCGACTTCATCTGTGCGGTTGTCACAGGTCACAGCTTAAATGGGGAGGAGCCGAAAGAGGCTCTTCTCGCAGCTGTGAATGAACTTTCCGTGGAGCACATCAACGTGCTTCCGGCGGGCCTTCTGTCTGACGCCACGAAAGAAGCGAGGGAAGCCGTTGGCGAACACTCCTTACAGGAGGATGCCGACGATGGGCTTCCGCTTCGCTGGGATATGGCCGCCATCGGCGACATCAGCAGCTACCTGGAAGGCACAATGGCCTCACGATTCAACATCAACAGCTGCCACCCCTGGCAGGACGATACCGAGTGCATATGTTATGCAACGGACGAGCGTTGCCACTACTGCGGGCATACGGTGTAAACTGTGCGTTTGACAACTAAATCCGCCTAACCCACTCCGTAAGGGGTGGGTTAGGCGGGCTCTTCAATTTGAGGGTTGATAGTGTTTCATAAATATGATGTAATTGAAATATAAAAAATGCCATAGGCGGTTAACCTATGGCATATAAAAGAATATAAAGTTTTGATGTAGCATAAGTATAAAATAAAAATGCTGGAGGAAAATATGAATTCTTTTAAAACGCTCTGTCAATACGGATATTCATTATTAGGTGAAAAACCACCTCTAATAGATAATTCCATGGAATATGTTATTGTTGGAGAGTCAATATACTTTCCTCATTGTGTTATTATAAGCCCAAAAGATTCGTGCCTATCTAATGAAAAAAAACGATGGATAGTGCCAAAAAGTAGTTTATATTAGTTCATATCTAATTCGCTAATCAAATCGCTTAGAGTCGATAGACCTTTGTTTTGAAATATAAAAAACAAGTACAAACGTACCGGCACAACAGTTTCTATGCTGAACTATCACTTCGTATTTTGCCCGCGCTATCGACGGAAAATATTCCTCATCGATGGTCTGGGATACCGCTTCAAAGAAGCGGTATCCCAAATCTGCAGGCAAAATCAGATAGAGATTTTGACGCTGGAATGCCATATAGACCATGTGCATCTGTTTTTGAGTGCCATGCCAGAGTATTGTACTCTATCGTCTATACAAAAAAGGCGACCGAGGACGTTCCACGATTAAAGTCAGCGAATTTGCATGAAAGGTGAAGTCTCTAATTGAAATTATAAAAACCAATCCGTACCAAAACCCTCCTCCGTATGAGAAGCTGGTTGGAAATCTTAAAGGTGCTTATTCCCGGCGAATAAACATCAAGCACCGCGTGGTGTACGAAGTTTGCGAAGCCGAAAAGGTCGTCAAAATTATCAGTTTGTGGAATCACAATTAGCAATCGTTAAAGAAACTCCCTCAGGAGTTTCTTTTTTTTTGATGTTTGCGCGAGAACAATTCGTGTTATGCGCTGTGTTGAATGCCCATGCTGTTATGCGTAAGTAAGTATGTGGAATTATGTTGATAAAACGCACAAGATGCGTTATAATAAAAAATATAGAGGGCCACATAAAGAGGGAGGGCACTCTTCGCTCGAAAGGAGCACCAGCTATCTGATTGCATAGACAAATCAACAAAGAAAGGCGGATGGGCAACTCCTCACCCACCTATAGAGGCTGGGTGTATCCTTGCCTAACTTTAGATGAAAAAAGACAAGTGTGAAATAAGCATCGTCCGTTCCTCCGCTGCGGAATACCTTACCTTTGCTGCCTCAACGGGAGACGATAAGGACAGCATTGAAATGCGTTACGAGGACGAGAATATCTGGCTGACGCAAAAAATGATGGCCGCCTTGTATGACGTAGATGTACGAACCATCAATGACCATATCAAAAAAATATATTCTGATTCTGAATTGGAACAATCGGCAACTATCCGAAAATATCGGATAGTTCAGCCGGAAGGCTCCCGTCAGGTTGCCCGTGAAGTAAACCATTATAATCTGCAAATGATTATCTCAGTTGGCTTCAAGGTGAATAACGAGCGAGCTGTGCAGTTTAGAAAATGGGCCAATCATATTGTAAAAGATTACACCATTCAGGGCTGGGTCATGGATGACGAGCGGCTGAAGAATGACGGCTCCGTACTGACAAAGGAGTATTTTGAAAAGCAACTCGAAAAGATTCGAGAAATACGCCTGTCGGAAAGGAAATTCTACCAGAAAATCACGGATATCTATGCAACCGCATTGGACTACGATTCCTCTGCAAAGGCAACGCAGCGTTTCTTTGCAGCAGTGCAGAACAAGCTTCACTACAGCGTTCACGGGCAAACGGCTGCGGAGGTCATATACAGCCGTGCGAACGCAGAGAGAGAGTCCATGGGGCTGACAAGCTGGGACGGCTCTCCCAAGAGCAAAATTCACCGCTACGATGTTACTGTTGCGAAAAATTATCTGACGGACAACGAATTACTCCAGCTTGAGCGAATCGTTTCCGCCTATCTCGATATGGCTGAGATGCAGGCGGAGCGCCACATCCCCATGACGATGGCGGATTGGGAGAAGCGGCTCAACGGCTTTCTCGCCGCGTGGGACAGAGAGGTTTTGCAGGATGCCGGAAAGGTATCCGCAGAGCTTGCCAAGGCTCACGCTTTGAGCGAGTTCGAGAAATACCGCATTGTGCAGGACAGGCTGTACCAAAGCGACTTTGACCGGATACTGCTTGAGGAAGCAGCACCGAGTTTGCCGGAAGCTATCGAAACGGAAAAGGAGAAGAAAGGCGAGGGTAATTAGCGAGGGCAGAGTCTTCTTGCTGCAAGAGGATAAAAAACTTTGCGCGAATCTGCCTGACGACAGGCAGGAGGCGGCTACGTCAAGAACAATTTTGAAGTCGATATCAAAGTAAAGTGCATCGAAGCTGATATGACACAGGCGAAAATCGGAGAAGAAGTCGGCACAACGGGTCAGCATGTGAATCGGCTCATCAAGAAAGGCGATTCCATCGTGAATGAGACCTTTGTGCAGATGCTCGAAGTTCACGGCTACGATATTCAGCTTACCTATGTAAAACGCGAGGAGGAATGACGCAATGGTGAATTTGAGCAGACTTGAAGAAATAAAAGACTTGCGGACGGTGTGGCCGCATGAAGCCCTGGACTTTACCCCGTGGCTCTCGCAGGACGATAACATCTCCCTCCTTGCTGATGCGATAGGTCTTGATATTGCCGTGGATGAAACAGAATCATCCGTGGGCGATTTCAATGTCGATATCTTTGCGTCTGAGACGGGTACGGACAGAAAAATCATCATCGAGAATCAGCTGGAGGATACCAACCATGACCACCTCGGCAAGCTGATAACTTATGCGTCCGGCAAGTCGGCGGATGTTATCGTTTGGGTAGTGAAACACGCTCGTGAGGAACACAAGGCCGCTATCGAATGGCTGAACAACCATACCGATGAGAAAATCGGATTCTTCCTCTGCGAGATAAAACTGTACCGCATCGGCACTTCTGAGCCTGCTGTAAAGTTCGAGGTCATCGAAAAGCCGAATGATTGGACCAAAGAAGTAAAAAAGAGTGAGTCCGCAAACGAAACTCAGCAGCGGAAATATGACTATTGGGTGGCGTTTCAGGATTATGCTTTCCAGAATGCACAGTTTGCAAAGAACTTCAATCGCCGAAAGCCGTCTATGGCTCATTGGATGAACTTCAGCGTGGGTTCTTCTGCCTGCCACATCGTCGTATCTCAAATTCAAAAACGGGACGAACTGGATGTGGAACTGTATATCAGCGAGGATAAAGACCTGTTCCACTCCCTCTTTGATAATAAGGATGTCATCGAATCCGATGCCGGTTTGTCCTTTGACTGGCGAGAAATGCCGGAGCGCAAGGCAAGTCGCATTGTTATCGAAAAGAACGTACCCCTCAGAAACAAGAGCGAATGGAATGTACAGTTTGACTGGATAATCGAAGTCATGCTCAAAATGAATAAGGCTTTCAAGAAATACATATAGCGACAGGGGCAATCTTATGCAGCACGGACAGATTTGAGTAGCTCCAGATTTTTATCAATGCTTTCCGGATATTGAGATTGTGAACTCATGCGTTCACAATCTGACCTGGACACATTAGACTGTGCCGAGGATACCAAATACCCAAGCGGATAAGCTGAGGGTCAAGGCAAAAACCCAAATTATAATGGCGAGGGCTACAATACGACCTTCATCGAAAGTTCCTCCTTTCATCTGGCTATATTCTACAGTAAAACGGGACAAACGGCAAGGATGCCGAAGTCAGTCGATGGCGGCGAGCTTTTCGAGGACTTTGTTGGCCACTTCCCAAGTCTTATCAATCATCAATTTCATTTTATCTTCCAGGAATAAGGAGGCTACCATGCCAAGGCAAAAGAAAGATGGCCGCCATATCAATTACTATATTGACCGTCAGGTCTTTGCGGAGCTGGAAGCGTACGCCCAAGAAAAGGGGCAGACCATAACGACGGCACTGGAACGCATCCTGTCTCAATTTTTTGAGCAGCGCAGGGAAGAAAAGGATACAGAAGAAGAGTGATTGAAGTCGATACTGGAACGAAGCAGGTCGTCGTATGGAACTTTACCATGCGATGGCCTGCTTCGTTGTTTGCTAACGAATAAGAATGCACCAGGCAGCACCCATTGACAACCCTATTTATGCGGTTTATAATGTATATATATTATTTATCCCTTTTCAGCCGTATGGCCGCATGGTCATTTCTCCATCCATTGTTCTTTTTGTTGTGCAAACAAAAAGAACACCTCAACACCTTTCAGGGTGCTTATATAGATTTCAGAAACATAAATCATGACGGAGCAGCAATGCTCGGCCTTTTTTTTGTGTTTCCAAACCCTGCAACGACCGTATAGGTCGATGACATAAAAAAGAAACTACAGAAGCAATTCACCCATTAAAAGGAGGACAAAATGAAAAGCGAAATCACAAGCGGTCTGGCATGCCACCTCATCTCAATGGCCGTCGGCAGTTCACTCACTGCAGGTTCCTTTATACTTGCCTTTAGCGTAATGTCAAAAGGGCCCATAACAGCGGAAGCGAGCTATGCGCCCGAGGCCAACACGAAAAAACAGGGCATTATCACCGAGGACGAAGAGTTGTCTTTATCGGGAGACGAAATCGCACCGAATTTCTCTATTGCTTCCGACACGGCTTCTACCGCTGATGCTGCAGCTTCTGAAAGCGTTTCTGTCGCTGAAGAAAGCGATAAGGGCACAAAGAGGTCAGGCGAAGCAAAGAACCCGGTCAAAAAGCAACAAAAAGTCGACGACTGCCCCGATGGGTCTTGCGCTGTACAAGCATCAGTATCCAGCGGCGGCTGGCGTCTTCAGGTGCAGGAGTCGCCCGATAATTGGGTCACTCAAGCCTCAAGCACTCCTGTGGAGATAGAGCCGATGACTGTGATTGCCGTCGCAGAAACTCCCGCCCCCGAAGGGGCTGTCGTGGTAGTTAACGACGGTTCTGCAAATACTCGGCCCGAACCCACCCCTACACCGGTTGCAGAAACCAACGAAAACGGCTATGTGCTGTTATCAGAGGAGGAAATGAACGACATACTCAATAGCTTGGGATGGTAGCAACGTGCGACTTGTTCCGCTGCAAATCTGAAAAGATAGAAAGTGGCACTTTGAGCACGCATAATTCAAAAAAATGGAAGGAGATGTGTTTTGATGATAATAGACGCCGATAGAAGCCGCGGGTGCTCAATTTGAAGCATTCCCAAAGGCTGCTGCCGGTTTGTCTTATATCTGCATAGCGCAGATTCACGAAACAAAAAACGGAGAAATAGAAGGAGCTGCGTTGCAAAACTCAGCTCTTTCCCGTTTTCATTAGAAAAAACAAAGTTGATTAAGGGAGAAAAAATCATGAATACCTGCAAAACTTTCCGTATAAAAAACAGACGGCGCTTTTCCGCGTTCGTAACCATAGTCAGTAGCATCTTTACAGTCTTTGGCATATGCCTTATTCTACTGTTCTTTGGCTGGTATCAGCGGCTGTCAGCAGAAGCGGTCTGCGCCATTTTTTCAGGGCTGCTTGTATGCCTGTGCATAGCTCTCTATGCCGTCAGAGGCATCGCGGTGGCCTTAACAAAGAATAGGCGGCGTCCCGCAATAATCCTGGAATACGACAGGCAGGACGACGAGTGACGTTAGAGTCCGCAATGCTCGAAGGCTCTCCCGACAAGAGGAGAGCCTTTTTGTTGTTTTTGGAGAGAAGGGAAATATTCAAAGACGGGAAAATGAGGACTTCACATGCAACTGCGCAAATGATATAATCTTTGTAAAACATCAACGTCTTTTACGTTAAAGACGATGATGCCGCAAGGGGAAGAAAGAATCAATATGATAAAGAAAGCTACAGCATGGACTTTGCTCATATCCATATGCGCCATCATTCTTGTGGGGTGCCAGCCTGCTATTCCGGACGAGATAGTACAGATTGAACTGCCCGGGGCGGGAGAAGCGCCGACGGAAAGCGAGAGCGGGTTGATTGATGAGAATAACGATTCCTATCTGACGGTGATTGGATTTTCTGAGCCGGTTCCCGTAATAACCCCCGAACCACAGATATCCACAGAGCCTATTGTTGCGTCTATCTCTGATGGCAGCGGGGAAGCCACGAACCCCGTTCCGACCTCTACGCCAAAGCCGACTAAAAAGCCCGCCGCAACGGAATCACCGACCCCGGTGCAGGCAGCCTCACCATCACCCACGCCATCGCCCACACCGCTTCCGTCGAATTCCCAGGCGGCGAATACCCCCGTTCCTACCGCAGCTCCAACTGTTGAACCCACCATAGAACCAACGACCGCTCCACAGTACAGAAAAACAATAAAGGGCGCCGGCAATCAGCACAGTTTCACTGCACAAACTTTAAGCGGCGCGACGATAAACAGCAGCAGCCTGTTTGCAAGTGCTGATATAACCATGATAAATGTCTGGACGACCTACTGTAATCCCTGCATACGGGAAATGCCGGAGCTGGGCGCGCTGGCGAGTAAATACTCTGACAATGGAGTGCAAATTCTGGGTATAGTCTGCGATGTCAATGACGCAAACGACGCACTGGGTGAAACGGCACGCGCCATAGTAAGCCAGTGTAACGCCAATTATCCGCACATGATTTTGTCAGAAAGCCTGAAGGGAGATATCCTTAGGGGCATATCCTCCGTTCCTACCACCATGTTCTTTGACAATGAGGGCCGCTACCTCTGCTCAAACATCGTCGGAGCAAAGAGCTATGACGGATGGGCAAAAGTATTGGACGATTTGCTGGGAAAGGCCGAGGCATACGCCGAGTTGCCGGCGCCAACTCCTACGCCGTGCTTCGGACCTGTCTGATAGCTGTTATTGTGCGGCAGGCATTGCTGCAGGGCGTATAAATGTGTAAACAGAAACATTACCAAAAGAGAGAGGCGTAATCTGCACCGGCAGAGGCACGAGGGTTTGAATATGCTGGACGATAATACTGTCGCTACGTCATGGACGCAGCGACAGTCGTTATTGTCAAATACAAAATCATCGTTGCTACTGGTTGTCCGTATGCGGCCTCGATGGTATAATATTCCTATTAACGAAAGAGTGGGAGGAGGGCCGTGTGGAGAGACTCTATACCGCCAAGTACTGCGTATCCAGGGCAGTTAGGAAGTACGGCGTTCGCCCCGAATGGGTTTGGGAAGCGATGGACCGATGTTTTGGCGTGGCCAAAGGGGATGGGGGAAAGCTATGGAAGAGCGAGAGGGATTCGCTTGACAGGTATATAGAGATGTGTCTGCAGGACAAAGGCGCGAGCCTGCCGCCGCGATAGTCTGCTCCTTTCCCGGTTCGGCGTCTTTACATTTCACGCTTTTTGTTATATAATCATTGCATAATAATCGATTCAGCCATCTATCGTGATTTAAAAACGCCCTTTATTTGAGGGCCTATCTGCAGAGTCGCAGAGAAAAAAGAATAACACAGAAACAAAGACAGAGAACAGCTTATTCTCATGTCTTTTTTTGTGTTTGAAAAAGAAAGGAGGTGTTTATTTATCTTTCACGACGGCTGGAGGAGAAACGCTCAAAAAACAAAAAGGAGGATTATACCCATTGACAAATGCAAGAAAGAACGACCCCAAAATGCTAAGTACCAATTATTTTTGGGAGCTTTACCAAAAGTGGGATGACGCCGGGAAAAACACGATATGGGGAGTCGCCCAATCAAACTATGCCATGCCGGAAAGAGGAATTATCGCCGTATCGACAGCATCGCACGGCGGGATAATGATGGAACAAGCATATGCGAGGCGCCTGCTGTCGCCTCGCGGATACGCTCTTGGCGCGCAATCCTGCGAAAAGGGCTGCAAAGGCTGGCTTTTTTATGAGGAAGATATCGACGAGTGCATCGTCCTGTACGAACTGCTGGAGCGTGGAGAACCCGAGTTTTCTATCTGCGCTGCTCTTCGATACGATTATCGCGGCGCAGGGGAACTAAGACGCTCACTGGAAACATCCCTGGCACGCCACTATGAACCTTATATAAAGTACATGGAAGCCCGGCGAAAGAGGCTTCAGAACAATCGAAGAAAGGCTCTGGAAAAGGATGTATATTGTGCGTTTTCCGAGAACAAATGCATTACTACCGGCGAAAGGAGATTTTATTATAATGGATTGCAGAAGAGTATTATACTTTATAAAACTACCACAGTACACCGAAGGTAAAGGCTGGACTACTGAGGCCGCAAAGGAAGCCTTTGAGAAGGATATCTGTTCACTGTTTGCTAAGGATGGCTGGACGATTGCCGCTCCCGGCAGCAGCGGCGCCTGCTACACAGCAACGACCAGCGATGGGGACGGCGAGCTTTACCTGCATCCCATAATGATAGCCGGATATGTCAAAAAGGGTTTGATTCTTCACATAGAAGAGGTACTCCGCAACGGCGCTACCTTCAGGTATGAAGGGAAGCGCGTCACCGGCATAGTGTACGACAAGAACGACGAGGAGTACCTGGCATACCTGGATTCCAAGAGGGAGGAGATAAGGCAATTCCTCGTCGAGAAGCTGTTCCCGGGCGCAAGAAAACGAAAAGGCGCCACCGCAGATATGCTGGAGGGCAAGCTGATAGTAACCGTCAGGAAATTCCGGCTGGAGCGCAAGTGCAGCTATGGCGGCGTGATTTCTTCTTCTGATATGGATTGGGTTTACATAGAGGGAATACTGCATCAGATGGTAAGCGACGGTGAAATAGTAAAACGAAACGACAAATACTATCTTGCTGCAAAGAAGCGCCGCACCGCCCCACAGAAACCGGCTCGCAGCGATGCCCGAGACCTTGTGGAAGCGGAAAAGCCCAAGGATGAGGAACGCAAGTCGAAGTTCAACATAGTGACCAAGGCCGGCGTATTCGACATCAGAGAAGCGGAGAGCGCGGAGGATGCGCTGTGCGACTTTGCGGCAACGATGGATTTGGACATGCACCAATATTTCGAAGCGATGCCCGTGACCGAAGAAAGCACCGGCGAGGAGAGAGCGGCATCCAAGGATGCGGACGCTGACCGGCATGGCGCCGAAACCGGGCAAGAAACAGAATAAAGGGGAAAGGAGACGATTATATGGGACATACCATTATCGACTGCCGCACGTTTATAAAGACTACTCGCGGCATCATTCCCCTCGTTCTGGGAGGTAGCAACAACTGCTACGACATTGTGCGCGGAAAAGATTTCAAGCTGCGGGAATTACGCGAACGCTATTGGTCCGTGCTGCTGGACTTGGTGGAGCTGCCGGAAGAGGAAATTTTGGCGAAATTCGAAAACCTCATTCCCGACAACAGCATCGAGTGCTGGGTATATAACGGTAAGTGGCTCAACGGCGCCCAGGCGCAGAAGTGGTTTGCACGCGGCGTAAAGGACGCTGCCCCGCTGGAGGACATTCTTTCCAGCAACCCCGGCGTCGGCCATCTCTTGCTTGCTCTTATGTCATATGCGTCCAGCGAGCGGCTGCTGGAGCGGCGCGTGAAGACCACGGACGAGCTGGAAGGCTGGCTGGATGAAGCCCGTGAAACGGTAAAGGAGCACGAGGGCTATCATATCTTCATGTCCTTCAGCGACCTGCGGCGCGGAGAGCGCCTTCGTCCTGTCAGAAAGACAGAGGTGAGGGGACCGCTGGTGGTGCAAAAGCGCGGCTATGGCTACGTTGCGGTTTTCAATAAAATGGATGGACACATGACCGTTCAGTATGTCAAGGACGCCAGAGCAGCCATAATCTATCCCTCCGCAGAGGCAGCCGCCGAAGCGATGGGCGACCTTATCGGCAGGTTTGGGCTTGAGTTAAAGAGCGTAACTCACAAAATGATGGCTCCGCGCCCTTATGCCGTTCAATGTATGAGCGGCGCATATGCGGGCAAATACCTGAAAAAAACCGTACGAAACGGCCTGATGTATACGTCTTTCGTGAATCAGGCTCAAAAGTTCGTCAGCGAAAAGGACGCCGCAGCAAAGATTGCCGCATTGCAGGGAAGATTCGACAGCGCACAGTATCTCACGCCGATTTATATTGAAGGACAATTCTATGATTCACAGCTCGCGGTTCAAGGGCAATAAAGAGTAATATCTGAATCAGCGCCGGCAGCATCTATAAACCAGTGCTTGCCGGCTTTTTCATGCAAAAAAAACGGCTGAAAAGACCGCGCCAGACCTCCTGAGCGCCCGCAGGAGAGGATTGCCGGCGCACAGTAGTGGGAAAGTGGGGCAAAGGCAAAAAGAACGGACAGCAGGCGTCTGGCGGTAAATACGCCCATTGCGAGCTGGGCAAGGAAACGCCCGCAGGCAAATTGAAAGGCAGTGCCGCCTTCAAGGAAAGGCACCTCCCGCTCATATCCGAAGCACAGGAGGCAGCAGGGAGCCCTGTTATTTCTTCCGAAAATCAACATTTAACGAAGTTATTCCCGCCTCCCGCCATCCACTGCTAATGCTTCGCTTGCTCACGCTTCGCTCGCATACGGCCGCTTCCCAGCTTCTTTGTCAGCACCATCCGACTTCCGTTCCTTACGCCTGACGCATTTCCATCCACGCAGCTCCTAAATCCACTGTGTCCATTGTCCTTTTTGTCCTGGCAAACCACCCCATATGTAAATCAAACACCCGCCGCGCCATATAAAACCCGGAAAAATAAAAAGAAAAAGGTAAAGAAAAAAAGAAAAGTGAAAAGGGAGGAAAAACCGCGGTGTAAATAATAGAACATAATTATAATATATAGATAAAAATAAAAGAAAAATAAGAGAAAAAAAGGAGCTGCCAGCGAGGGATACAGCGGTAAAACCAGGGGCGGATGGAAGAAAAAAACGACTGCAGAACCTCGGAATTACCGCCCGGAAACGGGTTGTGGAGCGCATAAACATATTAAACCGCAGCAAAAACCACCGATAGCAATAATCCAGCCGGTCGAAAGGCGGACGCACCAGCCGGGGAAGACCCCCGCAGGGGGTCGAGCCGGCGTTATTGATGGGAGATTTAGGGGCGGGAATAACTTCGTTAAATGCAGGTTTAGCGAAATTATATATGGGCTCCAAGGTTGATGTTTCTCTGCCGGACCGCTTCGCCGTTCTTTAAGCTCGCTTCGCGGCCCCCTGCGTTTTTTGACGCCATGCCCCGCTCCTGTGCCTCAACTTTTTTGCTGCAGAATGTGCTCTTTCGGCAAGCCCGAAGACACGCGCAACAAAAGTCGGGAAGGTCGCCGCATCATCGCGGCATGCGTTCTTCTACTTCACTGCGAAGAAACAACCGGTTCTTGGCTGACTGTTTTATCGGATGCAGCTTTTCCCTCCGCACAAGGTCATCTATGTTCTGCCTGGTACAGTTGAGCAGATTCATCACCTCGGCCGTGTTTATCACCCTATGCTCCACGAAACTTATAAAGTCGTCCGCGCTCAGAGGGACCGCCTCTCCTTTTGCGTACAGTGTTTCATATGGTATGTTGAGCGATTCACCCCAACACGCACCGTGTCCCCCCGGCTGCAGCCTGACCCTGTTGAATTGGTCGTCGCTGTTGAGTATGGGCGCAAAGGTCCTATCCTCTCCGAGCATTTCGTACAAAGAACATTTTTTCACGCTGCCATCCCTGAAAAAAACCAGAAGGTTCTTCCCTGCCAACGGTATGACGTCCTCTACCTTCCTGCCGAACCGCATTACAAACTCTGCCGGCAGCTCCGCCTCCGATACCGGAGCTATGTAGCAGTTATCCTGTGGGCACCGCCCCTCTGACAGCTCCAGCAGCCTGCATTCATCGTATTCCTTCAGCCCGTTATCCCTCAGTATCTGGCCGATATTCTGTCTATCAGCCGGTACTATCCGCTGCTGCACCCATACCCGGCTCCAATAGGAGTTGACGGTCCTCTCCCCCCTCTTCAGAAACGACGACAGTATCAGCGGGGTCTCCCATGGGTCGGCGTCCGCCGGCAGCTCAACATAGAAGCGGCCCCCTTTTTCATAATAAAAAAGATAAGCTATATCTCTGTTGTCCTTATCCCCCGCGTCTCGTATTGCGAAAATCTTCATATACCTTCCACCGCCTCCATATCATGTCCCATATTTTGTCCAGCCACAATCTGGGCATAACCCCATCCAGGTCCTCTAAGAGTATGTCCCTATGTTCCTCGGTAAGCCGGTTGAACGCCGGGAACGCGTCCGCCGGTATGAGTTCGAGGTTCCTTCTGGTTGACCTTGAACCTACAAAGCACTGCACCGGCTTATCCTCCATCGGGTCAAATTTTTGCACCTGCTCCTCCGTGTGGCAGTTGAACAGCAGCGATAGCCCGTTGTCGAATATGGGCGCCAGCCTTACCGTCTTTTCCTTGCTGTTACGAAGAACCTCCATATTAGCCCCGTGCCGGTCCCTGTTGAGAATCAGGAAATCCACTGCGAGGAACTGGTATACATACTCTCCCCACCCGTTTCTCAAACAAAAGTCCATCGGCGTCTCGTCAGGCCGCTTTTCAACGCCATAGTACACGTCCAGCGCGACTTTTGTTTCGCCCCGCTTCTTGAAATCCTCTGATGCGCACAGGTAGGTTTCGACCTTCCTGCCTTCTACTATGATATCCGCATGTATAAGGCTGTAATTCAGATGCTCCACACCCAGTATGCTCAGCAGCCTGTCTGCAATTATCTCATTGACGCATTCGTGTCCCGTTACGCCTCTCTGGTTATCGTAATTGGAAAGCTTATAATACACCTTAGGCTCTCTCAGGTCATCGGTCGCTTTCAAAAAAGAGCCCGCCGTTCCAGAAGAAGAACGGATGTGCGTCCATGACAAATGGGTCATGTCCTGCTTATCTTTTATTACCTGTGCCATCTTACCATCTCCTTTTAAGATTATTGTAATTAACTACTTGGTATATGTCAAGTAGTTGTCATTATAATTATTTGTATAATATCATAGAATAATTATAGAATGTAAATCATTTTTGTTGACACGCTTTTTCAGACATGTTATTATAAGCATGAGGTATAATATGCCCTCCTGCAAGGGCCTCTCGAATTCTTATAAGGAGGAATCACTCGTGCCTAAGAGGTTTTTCGCTGCCACGGACTTAAGCCCTTGCCTTCTTTGCGTCGGGGTTGCTCATCCTTGCTGCACTACGTATTCCCGTACTGCAGCAGGTCTTTATGCCAACGGGCGAAAATGATTGATATATCCGATTCCTCCTCCGTATCGAGCTGGCCTGCAGAGCTGCGCGACATCGTAAAGCTCTTTGCGGCCGATGCGGGATATGGCAGCAGGCCGCAGGCGAGCATATTGGGCGGGCGTCTTACTATATCCAGCCCGCAGAATGAAGTCGTCATTTTGCTTACGGAACCCGACAGATACCTGACGGTACTCAGAGCCAGGTTCGCCCACCATGAGCAGCGCCTTATATCCCAATTTGAGTCATTGCTGTTAGCGGTGGTCAGGGCCTACTCCTACCGTGGGTACGAAATATCCGCGCTTATAACGCCGGATATGCAGACCTACAAAAGCCGTGTAGTGGAAGTCTTTCCCCCGCTCGTGGAGCCGGGCGAAGCCTCAAAAGCCATGACGCCGCTCCCCTACCCTTCCCCTGCGGCTTTGGGACCCGCGTCGCTTCCCTCGGCTCCGATTTCCTTCATCGATGTGGACAGTGCTGATTTCCCATTTTCAAAGACGCTCATATTGCTGCAGGATATAGACTGCTTGATTCCCGCTTATGAGGTCTTTACTCAGGCGGGAGCCGGCTCCGGGAAAAGCCGCATGATTGGCTGGAAGAAAAACGCCCGTTACTATCGCTGCGTTTCCAGGTCTGGCGGCAAATACGAGGATAAGGCGTGCAGGGTCCCTCCGTCGTGGCTGGAACGGCCGGTCGTGGAAATAGTTGCCGGCGACAGGCAGCCCGTGCGCATAGTGGTTGGGAATATCAGCAGAAAGGCGAAGGCGCTATTGGATGTGTGATTGTATTCACCCCATATTGGGTTTACAATTATAGGTAAATAACCGAAAGGAAGGAGACTTAAATAATGAGTGTTAACGATAAAAAAGGATGTAGAGAGGCAAAGGCGCTTTCCCTGCGGCTGGCCGAGCTCAACAATGCAGCTATGGAAAACAACTGTAATGCCGAATGGCTCATTCGCGCCATGTATGAAATGCAGACCTATCTGGAATCTTGCGAAAAAGACGCCTGCACTCCTTCCTTCGAAAGCTATATAAGCGTTCTGGAAGATGTGTACAGGGCTGTAGGAAGCGACGACTATCAGGACGGCTGCGAAGCCTATTCTCGATTCCTAAAGGAAATATCCGCCTTTTCCTCCCAGAACAACAGTTTCGTCCGCTCGGCTGACGACGAAACGCCGCGTGTAGAGGCTATCCTATTCCATAACAGGGAGTCTATAGTCTCTGTTATCCAAACCATAGGCGAATATTTCGATGAATGCCGCACAGCAGGTACTGCTCCCGCTTATACGGATATGCTGGAATATCTTGAAGACAGAGCGGCGGAAGACCTCGAAAAATACAGCGATTGACGACTTTTACGACAACATGATTAAAGAATCAGGGATATAATTGATTGATTGGGAGGCAAAATATGTATATTTGTTTATTGAATCCGTATGGAAACGACAGTGGAATGAAAATATGGTATCGTAAGCAAGGTGATAATTGTTTTGATTTTGTATCTTCCAAGGAATTTGCATCATCATTAACTAAGGACGAAGTATTGAATATAATGCGCTATGCGGATTGGTACAAGCAACAATATAATGCTAATGCAATCAGGATAGAAGGATAAAACGGTTATTGTATAGCAACATGGGAGGATAGAAAAAATGGCAAAGGCAACAGCGGAATGTACTTGCAAAACTTGCGGAAAAGTCTACACAGCAACTAAAATTTGCCGGAATCGCCGTGATGCCGATGAGTGGGAGCAGTGGGCGACCGAGCATTATGATGAGTGCTCTGAATGTTACAAAGCCCGTCAACAGGCAGAGCGGGAGACGGCCAACGAGAAGGCGGCGCAGGAGAGTAGAGCAGTGGGCTGGCCTGAATTGAGCGGGTCGTCGAAACAGGTGGCGTGGGCAACTACAATCCGCAAAACAAAAATAGATGAGTTGATGGCCCGCGAACCCACCGACACGGGGCTGCGCTACATAACATGGATTATACAAACTCATACCGATGCAAAATATTGGATAGATAATCGGGAGTGGTCGTTGTGCGGCCAGTGGGGTTCCAAATTGTGGGGCGAATGGCAGGCCACAACCAATGTCGAACAATCACTATAAGCCGCCCGCTTTAGAGGGCATGAGGGTAAGGAGGGGCACGAAATGTACGGCACAATCATTATCAAACTCAAATCAGCGCAGGCGCAGTTGAAGACATGGGCGTCGGCGAGGAATATGATCTTGACGGTGCTGCAATCATTATCGCTGATTAACGAATTGAAGGCATTTCGTGATACTTGGCAGAAAAGGAGGTAAACGGCCGTGCCGGATTCATACGATAACCAGCAATACCGATATTATACGGTCCTGCTTCGCGATATCATCAAGGAGCTCCCCCCTTATGCAGGCGAGTTCTTCCAGGGCGCAGAAATCACCACATTGGTGCGTACTCGCTACGCCTATGCAATTGACATCCGGACGTTTCTCAGGTATCTGGTCAAGGAGACGCCTCTTGGCGAGCAGGTGAGCGATATACGGGAAATCTCTCTTGCACAGTTGGATTCTCTTTCCACTACCGATATAGAGGCTTACGCGTCTTACCTCTCCTCATATGTGGACGAGGACGGTGCCGCCGTTACCAACAAGGCGTCCGCAAAGGGGCGCAAGCTGGCGTCCATTCGCGCCTTTTATCGGTACTTTGCCAAGCGCGGCAGCATAATCAACAACGCCCCCTCCCTTATAGATATGCCAAAGCTGCGGGACAGGGCGATAATAAGGTTGGAGCCCAATGAGATAGCGCTGCTGCTCGACGTGGTGCAGTCCGGAGAGGGCCTGTCTGACCGGCAGAAGCAGTTTCATAAGATGACGGAAAAGCGCGACTTGGCCATATTGACTCTTTTTCTCGGTACAGGTATCCGCATTTCGGAACTCGTCGGTATAGACATAGACGACGTGAATTTCATATCCGATGAATTCACCGTCATGCGCAAAGGCGGGAAGCAGGATATACTCTCCTTCGGGAGCGAGGTCCGCAAGGCACTCCTGGACTATATGCTCGACCGCGAGAAGATGACCGCTATACCCCGCGACGTCAATGCCCTTTTCCTCTCCCTTCATCACAAGCGTATTACCACCAGGTCCGTCGAGAATCTGGTCCGCAAATACGCCTCCATCGCTGCGCCCAACAAACGTATATCGCCTCATAAGCTCCGCAGCACATATGGCACCCAACTGTATAATGAGACCGGCGACATCTACCTCGTTGCAGACGTTCTGGGACACAAGGACGTAAACACAACCAAGAAGCACTATGCTGCCATCTCTCAGGACCGCCGCAGGCTCGCCGCCCGCATAGTAAAACTCAGAGACGACGAACCCGAAGACGGCAAAATAAACGACGTTTTCGGCGATGTCTCAAACAACCATACCGCAGGATAACGCCTCCCGTTGCTATCCTATACGAAAGCGCCTTCTCTCAATGCCGGGAGAGGCGTTTTCCTTTCAGAGAGCAGCCATTCCCCGATGGTTTTGCGTTCTTTTTTATGATTTTTTTGTGTGCCATAAAACCATTGTGTCATGTGGCATTTTCTTATTTATGTGCCACAAAACATTTTCACACCATGTTCTAATAACCATAAAACAAAGCCTTAAATTTTTTTGAATTTAACTTAAAAAACCCTTGTATCTGCGATTTTTATTGTGATACCATGAGGGTAACAACAACGTCTTTATCGTTGATTACGTTTTGTATTTTCGAAGAAGGGAGATGCACCGGAAGGTCAAGAACCCGCCACTTTAACTCCGAAGAATTTTGAAGCGGGGGCTTGTGGAAAACAACAAACCTGCTTGACTGCCCTAAGTGCTTCGGGCACTGCGTTACCCAGGAATAGATGGGCGCCGGCGGACGTGCATCCGAATCTGCCGCTCTGCAGTGTGTTGTTAAACAGCTCTGAGGGTAAGGGGCTGTGCCGCGCATACAAAACCCCGGGATAACATTGGAGAAGGATACCTGACAGCCGAACGGCTGGGCGGCTTATCATTAGCCGCACAAAAAATCAAAAGAACCTGACAAACAAATCAAAAAAGAAAGGAGGATGGGCGGTTCCACACCCACCTACAGAAGTTGAGTGTACACTTGCCTAACTTTAGATGAGACTGCAAAGAATCCAGGCCGGTTTTTTCACAACGATATTGCTTTTTTGTCTTATCGCTACACCGGCCTTCGCATCAGCGCAAGTCATAACGACAACCACTATTAACATGCGGAATGGCCCTGGTATGAGCTATTCGATAGTAGGCGTCATACCCAACGATACGATGCTTCAGGTCTTAAATCAGGTAGGAAGCTGGTACGAGGTGCGTTACAACGACGCCTCTGGCTATATAAGTAAGAACTATGTTCGAAGTGCAGTGAGTCAGGGTACTGCATCGTCCAACGTTCTTATAACTGCCATGATAAACATGCGTTCCGGCCCTGGCTCCTCTTATCCTAAGGTCACTACTGTCCCCAAAGGGGTAATTGTCCCCTTGTTGGAACAGGATGGAGCCTGGTGCAAAATCCTCTATAACACGAGCGAGGGATATGTGAGTTCCGTTTACGCTTCGCCCACCTCCGAAGAGCCAACGGATACCAGCGTTTCCGGCATGAATGTAAAAGCCCTCGCCATGGTAAACGTGAGAACCTCCTCTTCCTCGACTTCGCCGAGGTGTGGTGTGATGTATCCTGGCGATATAGCGGAGCGCAAAAGCGAGATTAACGGATGGACAGAAATAAACTACAATGGCGTTTCCGGGTTTGTTCCATCAAGTTATTTAACTACCACCAATGATGCCCCCACTCTGGGGGTCAGTGGCTCGGATATAACTATTATAGTCAATCCAAACACTCCCCCTCCCTCTTCACAACCCGGTGAAAACCCAACGCCTGTCGTCACCCCTATGATTACTCCTATCCCCACGCCGGTATCTACTCCAAAGGCAACGCCTACGCCTAAGGTTATTACGCCGAAGCCCACCGCAGTAATTACGCCGAAGCCGACTCAAAAACCTACGCCTACTCCAACTATAAGGCTTACGCCAGTGCCGACTATGAGACCGACGCCGACGATAAAGCCCACCCCGACGCCGACGATAAAGCCCACCCCGACGCCGACGATACGACCCACTCCAACGCCAACGATACGGCCCACCCCGACGCCGACGGCAAAGCCTTCGCCAGTCGCAACGCCTGTTCCTGCTTATAAAGTTCAAGAGTGGCACTGTGATGTTGACACCGGGGAGCGAATCAGCGATATTATTACTCACTATGTCACGAGCGGAAGCTACCTTTCCCTTCACGCCTCCTCCATTTCCGGGTATACGCACGTAAAGACCTCTATCAACGGAAGGGATACCACGGCCGCATATGTAAAGGTGGAAGGCAATATCAATATCTGCTACTCACACAAGAAAGCCAGTATTGTGTATTCGAATGGTACTTATGATGCTAATTACGCTCAGGAAGTAATAGCTCTGCTCAATAAGGAGAGGAAAAATGCCGGACTTGGAACGCTTAAGATAGATTACGCTCTGACCGAAGCTGCAAAAATAAGAGCTGACGAAGCAACGGTTTCCTTCTCTCACACCCGTCCCGACGGCAATCCTTTCTGGACCGTTGACGCATCCTGCGTATACGGCGAAAATCTGGCCTATGGCACAAGGCTGAGCCCTCAGAATGCACATGCCGGCTGGATGGCGTCAAAAACCCATAAAGATAATCTGCTTAAACCTGGCTATAAGACCATAGGAGTCGCTGCCTACAAGATTGGTAATCTCATATACTATTGTGAGCTATTCGGTTATTAAATAACTGCTTTTTTAGGGAAGCTGCACCGGTTGCGGCTTCTCTTTCTATTACCTCATATCACGTTATATAACGTATTTTATATTTCTTTTATACGTCTTTTATATTTACGGTGCAGCTTCTAATTCACTCTCTTAACGTCTTTTTCACGTCTTTTATATTTCTCCGTTTATGCTTATTTTGTTTTACAACGTCTTTTCCACGTTTTTTACATATCCCATCTATAAATTGTCTGTATTACTTGGAAATACTTGCAAAAAAAGAGGACGATGTGTTATAATCGTCCTCGTAAAGGCTATTGTCCCGCGTTGGTAGCACGGGACGATATGAAGGGACATCTTATCGTCCCAGACCCGCATCCGGGTATTCCACCACCCGATACGGCGTGACAGCAACTCCACTGACTGCCATCACGGATATAGATATTATATCCTGAATTGCGCACATCGTCAACTTGCTTTGTGGACTAAAGGTGGAGAAATCCACCTTTTTTTGTGTTATTTTGCGGCTATCCAAGGCTTCAAAAGGTGTTTCAATCCTATAGAAAGGGTTATTTTCTGCAAATGTCGGAACAAGGTACAGACTTCGCTTTGATGAATCACCTGGACAACCAGGGTGCTTCTTCTGCTGCGGAAATACGCAGCGGCAATTTTCTGTCCCTTGACCAGATATATTCCAAAGGCTTTGGCGTTATTCCAAAATTTGTTATGGAGGATTCTTCCCTCTCACTTAAATCAAAAGCGCTTTATGCTTATATATGTGCCCTTGCCGGCAGAGGAAACTCCGCATTCCCGCTTCGGGAAACCATATGTGGTCATCTCTGTTTTTCCGAAAGCACCTACAAGAAGCATTGCTCTATTCTCACAAATGCAGGCTATATACGCATACATCAGCGCACCAAGCTCAACAAGAACAACCACTTCTGTTACGGCAGCAATACCTATGAGCTGGTATCCTCTCCCCCCTCCTATATACGCTACTGCGAGGGAAAGGTGGACGAATACGGGCAGAGCTTCGTATCCGGTGAAGGAATAGAAGGCGCCGGTTACGGCACTATTCCCTATTATGTCATGTGCATGAAGAACCTTTCTGCCGATGCAAAGGCTGTGTACGCTTACCTTTGCTCTCTGTGCGGCGCTGGTGAACTCGCATACCTGTCATATGCCGGAATTTCCAACATTCTCAATATATCCCGCAACAGTACGGACAAGTACATGAAAGCCCTCATTTCGAGCGGGCTCATAACTATAACCCAAATGCGCAAGCCGGATGGAACCTACGGCCTCGGCCGCTGCGTGATAAAGAAGAAAATAGCTGCTGCCAGCGAGCGTGTTTCCTCTATGGAAACATACCAAAACCCAGCCGAACCCCAAAAACTATACCGCGCAGAAAATACTTACGAACCATCTCCCTCGCGGGGTATAAATGGTTCTTATATTACCGAACCCCAAAATTTAACCCACGCAGAAAATTCAGGTGTTTCCTTTGTTAATTCTAAAAACGACTGCGGCGAATGTGAAAAATCGGCGGTTTTGACCGGACCCCAAAAAACCGCCCACTCAAAAAACCGCCCACTCAAAATCCATACCACATACCATAAACCGTCTTATACCATAAACCAAGATAATGCTTCTATCAATCTATCAGATAAGGACCTTACATTGCCTTCTCATAAGGATAGATGGATTGAAGGAGCTACCGAATCCCTGTATTTAAGAAACGGAAATTCCGTAGCCATGCTTCCTCTGTGGAAGAGGGTAATAGAAGCATATAAGATGCCTTCATATACCATTGATGAGCTCCTTTCAGATGTGGTAGATGAATACAAGGCCAGAGCACTTCAAGCGTGCTGGTCTGCCGCCGCTGCAACCATGAGAGCTGCTAACGTAGGACAAGACCAAATTCTTGGCATGGCAAAATGTGACGCCCCTTCCCTCCCTACCGTTCTTATGACATGGGCAAATGCGGCTAACGAAGCCATGTCGGCAAACAGGAATAACGATTTTGACGCCGCCCTATACCTCTTAACCGGCAACAGTGATTATCCAATAGAATCTCTTCCGGAGTATGTGGTAGAGGTAATACGTGTTTTCGCTGACATAATGGAAACCGACATCTCCGGCAGCTTCCGTATAAACGGTCACAGCATACCAGCTTCTAAGGTCAGGGCTGAAGTATCAAAGCTCAAGCTGGATGATATAGAGGAGGTGGCCGACAGATATCTTTCCCAAGAGGGAGAAGTAAAGAAGTGTAGGGAATATATAACGGCCATGCTCTTTAACCAGAGCTTTGGAAGGTTACTTAATGTTCAAAAACAAGTAAAATCCCGCGTCTGCGGGAGCAAAGATAGCGGCTGTACGGCAAAGAAAAACCATTTTGTAAATTATCCTCAGAGACAATATTCAGATAGCGAACTGGCTCAAATAGGGATTAAGCTGATAGACGATAATGATTCTTAACACTCCCACCCTCGGCTAAAGCCGGAAGGATTAAAGTGAAAGAAGGAAAAATTTTTTATAATATAACGTTATTGATACAAAAGACGTTATTATGGTAATATGTATGTGTCTATAAAGTCAGACAGAGTGCCACCTTCAAGAGGATACCACTTACGGGAGTGGTAGTTCATAAGGATTGTGTGGTGGAAGCCCATTACCTTTAAGCGATGGGTAGTTGACGAAAATAGAGGAGTATACAAAGCGGCAGCTCAATGATTAAAGCCGTAAAAAACAGAGCTGTTTGATTGAATAGTACAAAAGGAGGAAGGGGCAGTTTCTCTCACCAATATGGAGGTTGAGGATATCCATGCCTGAACAGTGATGAAGTATTTGATATATTGGACAAAGAAAAATAAGCTCTTTTTGTCTTTGCTTGCGGAGATAATGGTGCTTATCATAGTCATAGCTGCGGCTTTTCAGTCGCGGGAAAGAGATAATATAGTGGAGGCATCGAGCAACAAGAATGGTTCAGATTCTTCCTCCTTTGCTCCGATTTTCGTTTCAGATGCCAATGCGAACATTGTGAGGTCGTTCGATTCATCAGAGATGAACAGTACCTACACAATAGTAGACCTTACCTGTGATGTACTTAACTCGAATCCCAAAGCAGTAAAGACCAATGATTCGTTTATATTTGCGCCTGTCGATATTATTAAAAACTCTGGCATATACTTCTACCCTCTCTCTCTCGACAGTAATGTAGTGGTGCAGGATTCGGAAGTCGGATTTTTTATGGCCATAAAAGAAGCGGAAATGATGACAGGAATAATAAAAATGAACGGTGAAGAGAGAAATGCAGTAAAGTATAAAATCAAGGGAGACGTGCTCGATGGGGTAGGAGAAAACCCGGAAAAAGGATACTCCGAGGAAAGCTCGTCATATCCATCTGACGATAGTCCTACAACTGACAAGGTGGGAATACGGTTAGTCATATGCGGTGACGAAAAGGCGGCTGTCGCCCTTATAGAGCAGATAAGTCTTGTGATAGAAGTGGAAGCATACGGGATAACGGATGACAGCACGAAGTATATAGTGGCGAATAGAGGAAAAATAAACCCCTTATCCTGACGATAAGGGGTTTATCATATTGAGCGCCTAAGTCATGCGATATATTCCGTGGGTATTAAAAACGAGAAGTACTTTACCTATAATTGTGCTTACCGGCACATAAGGGTTCTTCCATACTCTTGCATCCGAAGAATGTTCCCTATTATCTCCCATGCATAAGACACATCCTTTAGGGACATAGAATACGCTGCCGTTTTCATACGGCTCGGTGAAGCCATATGCGTATTCTTCGGTAAGAGGTTCGCCATTGAGATAGACTTTTCCGCTTTTTATTTCTATGGTATCTCCCTCTATCCCGATAACCCTCTTGCAAAAATATTTATCCGGTTCATCCGGGGCAATGAAGGATATAACATCACCTCTCTTTGGAGAATAAGCTATGCGGCTGCCAATGAAATATGAGCCGGCCTCGATGGATGGGTACATACTTTCCGACGGAATCTCACCATATGAAAAAACAAGGCTTATGACCAGGGCAAGCAAAGCCGCAAGCGCCATGCTTATCACTGTGGATATGGCGAAAGACCGTATTTCTTTCTTTCCTGCAGCAACAGCCTGTGCGCCGGTATCAGTAGTAGGTTCATCAGCGACGGAGGGTACACATTCAACATCTATCCGTCTTATATCATTCTTAATCAATCTTTGCCCTCCTCTCCCTTCTTTAGGCTGCATATATTGTACCATATATTAAAGTATGATACAATATATAAAAGTGGTAGTAAATGTAAAAACAAAGCATCTTAGTGGTATAAAACAACAATATAGAAAAGGAGATAATGTTTATGGAAGGATTGAAATATGAGCAGATAACGAAGGAAATGCTTTACTCTATTAACGAAATCAAAGAAATATTCAGGGTTGGTGCTGTATTCACCACAATCAAAAAAACTCCTCTGAAGGGAACGGAGAATATATTCTTAAAAGATGTGTCCGTACTGTTCCCCTTCCCTTTAAAGCAGAAGATAGGGACAGTAATATACGGGCTGCTGCTCCCGGTGAAGGAAGGAATAGTATCAGCTCCTATCTTCATCGGAAAAGGATTGGTTCCTTATGTGTCCGCAAATGAGATAAACCTTTGCAGCGACCTGCAGTTAAGACAGATGAGAGAGCACTTTATGCGTAGATGCGGCGAATTCGGGCAGATGATAGATGATTGGAAGGTTATATTAAATGGGGATAGAAATATATCCCGTAATATGATGGGTAGGCTGTGTGCCAGAGGGAATAAGATTTGTGTTACTGCATCCGGCAACAGGTATTGTATAGGGACCGTGGATGCACATGGAAATAAGCGATGCAGACTGTCTGCGGAGACTTGGGCCAATGAAGATGACGCTGCGGCTGCCTGCATATCCGGGAAATTCGAAATAAGGGATTCCGGCGAAACCGAGTTCTGTAACGATGGGAAGGGTTGTATATAAGCTGAAAGAGCAAAAGAGATTGTAAAAACAACCTGAATAAAAGCCCAAAAGCGGGAGTTTGATGGGGGGTGCTCTTGCTTTTAAGGGATGAAGATTGTATAATTAAAAATAACGTATTTGATATAAAAGACGTTATGTAATATATTTATGCTGACAGAAGGAGTAAGAGACCCATGTATTCTCCAAAGAATAGCGTATATAAAATATGTTGTTTGGTGATTTCTCTGTTTTTTGTTATTTCACTATCCGGCTGTAAAAAAAAGCCGGAGACTCAGCTTGGAGCAGTGGCTACTCCCATTCCGGACTCCATGCTGGCTGCAGTATCTACCCCTCCCCCCTACTCTATCAATGAGGCGAAGGGTGTATATGGTGGATTTACGACAGAAAAATACAGGTTTACATTTCTCGGCTTCAGTGATTACCTGCCGGTGCCGCAGGAGGCGGAGTACGTTAAGAGCGGAGAAAAACCGGTGGTGTTCGGATACTCCATAGAGCCGCTTACCGATGGATATATCGAGTTCTCTACAGATTCCATTCGTGCCGTTGACATGAATACCATGACGCCATATCGTCCAAAATGGAAAAAAGATAATGAAATAGAACAGTGGGTAAAAGAAAAGACCAATTCTGTTATGTGCGGCAGGTTGGTTTATATACTTCCGGATACTGTGGAAATAAGCGATGTGATGGCGGTTATTGAGGATGGAGACAACGTTTACAAATTCAGCTCGAACGTGCCTGACGAGGAGATAAGCGGCGCCACCATAGATTACACTAATATGTGCGAGCTGTGTTCCAAGCAGGAATATGATTTTGAGACGTTAGTCATAGATACATGTGAAACATGTGGGAAAAAGTTCACCAGCGGGCATGAGCCACGGCAAAGGATATGTTTTTCTTGCTCGGTATTGAATGGTTATTGTACTCAATGCACGAGATTTATATCGAAGAACGCAACGATTATCAAAGAAAAATAATAAGGAGGTAGTGGTGTGGAATACGTTGAAGTAAATGTATCTGCAATCAAATATTGCTCTTATTGCGGCACACGGCTTCGAGCCAAGGCTGCATTCTGCACGAAGTGCGGAACGAAGTGCGATAATGAAGAAGAATTGGATGCCATGCCTTTGGATGAAGCAAGCAAAGACAAAGAAGACACTGTAGAGAAGAAAAAAGGAAATAGAGACGAGGAGTTTGTAGAGGAGGCTAATATCGAGACCGTCGAGGATTATAGTGAGGCTCCGAAAGAAAGTGTCTGTGAAATTATAGTCCCGGAGTTTGATGAAGATGGAAATAGGCTGAACTCCAAGCAGAGGCGAGCCATTCGACGCAAAATGGAAAGGCAGCGCAGAAGTCAAGAGACAAGCGAATTCGATGCGGCATACGAGGTTCGTTTCTCGGGAAAAGCCATGCAGGAGCCGCCTTTAGCAGAGAAGAAAGAAGTCCTCGATGCAGATGATGCTGTCAGTCTTAATTCGGAGGATAAAGACGAGTCTTCGGAGCAGGAACCGATAGTAATAGAGGACAATATAACAGAAGAGCCTCTCCCCTACGCTGAAAAAGTGATACGGTCATTAAAGCAAAACGGCGCTATGCCAAATATGCACGGGCAGTTCTTTTTTGCTCCCGTTGTGATAAACAACAATCCTGCTCTTATTGGGCTTATACGACGCAGCAAAGTAATAACCTCTTCTCCTCAAGATACGGAGCTTCTGCGAGTCATAAAGGAGACCCCGATAGAGCTGCTGCTCGGTCCCAGCACCGATGACCGGGAGAGTGCTAAGTTCCCTGTTGGCAGCATAAGCGAAACGGCAGTCCCCGATACTGATTATAACCATTCTGCTTCTCACTGCCAAGATACCGCTTCTACGATGGGGAACGCTGTAGAAAAGTGGGCCGCCGGGGAGGAAGAAGAGAATGACGGAGAAGAGTTGGTAAGGGTTACACCTATCCCCCGCCCCCAGGAGGATGGATTAAAAGAGAATGTGGCCACTACGTCCGTCAAGACGGCGGTCAATTCCGTTGAAGCAGCGTCACAGTCTACCGCAGCAAAAGAGGAAAACGGAAGAAATACGTCCGATGAGAGTTCTTTTTCTCCGGCTGCCTATGCTGTAAGAATGGAATCCCGCAGGTCGGAAGAAGGAAACAAAAAGGCTGTCGCAAATGGTGCGGCGGTTAACCAGTCGGATTTACAGCGGACGGCTGTCGTGAGCCATGGAACAAACAGAGGTGCTTCCCCTGCCTCACGCAGAACGGCGCCTGAGAGGGAGTATAACGAACCGCAGCGAGGACGCGAAGCAAGAAGGTCATATAGCGAAGAAGCAAACATAAACACCAGATACGGCACTGCTTCGGCCGCAAGGGGGAATATGAGTCGGCGCGAAGAGGAAAACAGGAGACAGGAGGAAGAAAGGCGCGAGCAGCGGGCTCGACAGAGGGCCGCCGGAGCGAGAAGCCGGAAAAATGTGGAGCCGCAGAAGAACCCAAATGAGGATTCGTACTATGATGACATACTACCCATAGACGGCGGTGCGCCTAAGAAGGAGATGAATAAGGAGCTGCTTCTGAAGGCAGGAGCTATTGTAATAGGAGCGGGCATTGTAATATTCGTAGTGCTCGTACTCCTGCCGAAGATAATGTAGCTCTCCCCCTTCCCCTCCCCCGCCACTGATAAGGAAAGGAATGGAAATGGAAGAGAGCAAGACACAAAAAAGAAAAAAAAGAAGGGCACACAGGAGAGCAAGAAATATAAGGATATTCGCTTGTTATTTCCTCATTACTGTTTGTGTTGTCACTGCTGCAACTTCCGGATATCAGGTTGTCAAGTTTTATGCACAGACCAGTCAGGAACAGAGGGAATATAAGGATTTGACCGAGGACGTGCAGGAAAGGGAAACAAGCCTTGAATCGGAGCTGTACCGGGAAAGTCGTTTTATAGAAGGGACGCCGGCGCCGGAAGGCTCTTCTGGCGACGAGGATGATTCATGGTGGCTTTTGACGCCTATTACCGATGACGATTACGATGCCGGAGACCCGACGGCGCCATACGTGCAGATGGTCTTGAAACCGCTTGGCGAAGGAGATGCGACCGGAGATATTACAATAGATGATTTGGTAAACACCGCTGATAATGGGACGTTTCGGCAAGCCGCAGACAGCCAGGGAGGGGCTTCCTCCGGCGGCAGAAAGAATAATACGGATAATTCGGAATCAGCAACGTCGCCAAAGAAGAGTCCTACGATAAGCAATTATAGCGGCGGGATGGGTATAGATTTTCAAAATCTATATAACAAGAATTCCGATATAGTCGGATGGATTCGCATCTCTGGTACAGTAGTAGATTATCCAGTCGTGCAGGCGTCAAACAATGAATATTACCTTAAGAGGTCTTTCAGCAAGGCATCCTCTTCCTCCGGCTGCTTATTTGTAGACTTCACGAACAAGGTGCCGAGTGATAAAAACATAGTTATCTACGGTCACAATATGGGTAGTGGAAAGACAACTATGTTTTCTACTCTCTTGAAATACTACGACGAAAACTACTTTAAAAAGCATCCGAGCATACAGCTTGATATGTTGGATGGAGCGGGAACCTGGCAGATATTTGCCGCATTTATGTTCAACGTTGCCGATATAGAGAAGTTCAACTATTCACAGCATAACTTTGGCAGTGAGGCCGAGTTCAACGACTTCATCAGCAAGGCAAAGTCGTACACGGGATACAATACGGGGGTGAACGTTTCCTACGGGGACCATATAATAACCCTTTCTACATGCGATCGGCAGATGTACGGTAAACAGGGGCGCTGCGTTGTGATGGCAAAGTATGTCGGAGGCGGACTTTATTAGAGTTGAAGGAGTATATACCGTTACCGAATAAAAGGAGAAAACCATGATAAAAATGTTTGAAACATGGATATATGGAAAAGATGGAAAACGGGCAATAGAAAAAGACCCTTATCTTGAGAGCTGCATGAGGAATCACGTCTTCATTGCGGCGGGGACGTTTGTAGGCTTTATGTTCGCTGCCTTTATCTTTAAAATGTGGACATTTGCGTTGATAGGACTGTTTTGTGCATTGTACTTTCTGTGGTTGTATTTATCGACCATGAGAATAGTAAGACAAGGTCTTTATGAATGTAGGGAAGGACGCCTTGTTACCGTTGAAAAGGGCGGATATAGACGACAGTTGTGCTTTTGCGTCATTCTGTGTGACAACGGGACAAAATACGAAGTGTCACAACCCAGTCAGAAGATTAAAAAGTGGATAGGTGCGAAAGAAACAGGAGCTCGGGTAAGGCTTTATTACCCGTCAAGCGCTCTTGTGCGCGAAAAAGATGGGAATATGGTGCTTTATAACATACTTTGTTTGGCGCTCCTCACGCCTAAAGCCGAGGGTTCTCGGTTCGCTGACCGCAGCCTGCAAGATGCGTAGTAAGTGTGACGTCTGCCGCCACCTATAGAGGTGGTGGCAGACGTCACAGACTAAACACAAAAGTTGGAATAGCCGCAAGATTTGACATGTTGTTTTTTGCGGCGGTGAATGATATAATATTTACACATAAACTATTCTTCAGCCATTTTGTAACTCTATCAGTTTTTGTATTGCGTCATCATACATGACGTATTCAATCCATATACCGCAACAAGAAGACGCTGCTGCAGTCGGTGTCTTTTTTTGCGTTCACATAGATAAAAATATATGCAAGGAGAAAATCAAATGGAAGAACTGAGAAAGACTACAACAAAGAGCCCTTTGCCGTTATACCCCGTAGAAGACATCTCGCAGTACGCACGCAGCGTACCACAAAGGTATGGGAATCCTGGCGATATGATGGTCTTTGTGCCAATCAACGTCAAAAGGATAAAGCTATTGGAAATATTCCCAAAGGCAAAGATTATTGAGAGGCTTATTAACCTTGACAAAGACAGCTGTGCTTTTGAGGTCACGTTCTACGAAAATATCAGTGATGATGAGCAGCACTTTAGACAAAACTGTATCGGCTATTCCACTCGCAACATAGCGGATAACTTCGTAGAGGCTGCTCGAACCGCAGCATATCGCAATCTGTTTAGGGCGTTGGGAGTCACCACCATAGAGGAAGCACTCAACGACATAAGCGAAGACTCCGAGTTCATGGAGCCGCTTGGATACGAGGGGCAGGCAACCGTTGACGGGATAACCGTCGATGGCACATCAACCGTAGGTTTGGATGCATTAGAAAAAAAGCTGCTCGCTTCGTATGAAAAGAAAAAGGCTGAGAGCGAACCAAAGCCTAAGCTGGAAGCCCATCCCTCTCCTCTGCCTGTTGCAAAAGCAACAGGCGATGCATTCCCCTCGTTGCACGAGGTAAGTGCGGGCAACGAGATGCCGACGCCCGCTACATCAGAGATGTCTGCGGGGAAACCCGACAGTGGAGAACCTGTCGAGCCGGTCCAACAGGAATTTGCAAGAGGAAAGGCGGAAGCGGCTGTTGTTGATGCGGGCGGAAGCTTTTGTTTCACAACGGGAGACGCCGAGCTCGATAAGGCGCTCAATATGGTTGCGTCCGTTGGGAAAGAAGAAGGAACCATTGGCGAACTTTTGCGAAATGATATACAGCTTATGACGTATGTCCTGATGAAGAAGGATACTTCATCACCGCAAAAAGAACGTATCCTGCAAGCTTTTACTGTCGTGAGTGAAAAACTAAAAAAGGACCCGTCGCTATATGAAAAATTTATAGCGCAATAGAAGGAGGGTCTGTCAAGAACCCGCCACTAAAACTCCGAAAAATATTGAAGTGGGGGCTTGTGGAAGACAACAAGCCTGCTTGACTACCCTAAGTGCTTCGGGCACTACTTGCATAGACAAATAAACAAAGAAAGGAGGCGGGCAATTCCTCACCCCTCATCTATAGGTGGGTAAGGAATTGCCTAACTTTAGATGGCAAATACGGAACAACAAGTCTTGGACAGGCTGCCGTCGGTAGAAGATGTTTTGTCCGCTTGCAATATCTCGTTTGCGCCCCCAAAAGGCAATAATGAAATAAACATAGATTGTCCGTTTTGCGATGATACCAGAAGAAGGTTCTTCTTTGACACCAGGATAAAGAGGTATTATTGCCACAACTGTGGCGCAACGGGCGGCGTACTGCAGTTTTATTCCGAGATAATGGGCTGTGACACCAAGGAAGCATGGCGAAGCTTTCGTGGTGAAGCTTTTAATGGAGAGCGCAGCCCCATTCTCCATAGGAAGGAGGAGTCTCCCGAAAAGGAACTCACAAAATTGGCGCCAATAGGCATTCGGGATTTGGTATACAGAGACCTTTTGAACAGACTCACTCTTCCAAAACAGGAATATGAAAATCTGACGGCGCGAGGATTGAGCAATAAAGCCATATCAGAGAATGGGTATAAAGGAATGCCGAACAGAAAGCAGGCTGACCAGATATGCGCCGACTTGGCACTGAAGCATAAGCTGGAGGGCGTGCCTGGCTTCTATAATAAAGACGGAGCATGGCATATGACCACCCCGGCATTCTATCACCTGATGGTGCCCGTTAGAGACATAAACGGGCGGATACAGGGGTTTCAGCTGCGGTTAGGCAATGAGGTCAAGGCAGTAAAAACGTCTCTCGGTAAGCTTATTGGATACAACGTTTTTATACCCAAACATAATTTCTTTGTCTCGTGCAATGGCGTCGAAATCCCTTTTGGCAGCATGTGCCGGCCTGTATATGTAAATGGCAAGCTGCAAAGCTATCTGGTCGAAGTTAACGGTAAACAGACACCCATAAGTGTAGACGCCTTTAGTCGGTGGCTAAAAACTGTTATAGCCCCCTGTTTTGATGAGAATGACGCCTCTTCCTGTATTGGATATAATCTTTCTTTGTATGGGGAAAAGAAGTTTTTTCCTTCAAAGAGAATAGTGTATCCAAAGTACAAATGGTTGTCGTCTGCCAAAATGGAAGGCGGGGTCGGGCCTCAGAATGGAGTTCACTTCTGCTTTGGAGAAAGGCACAAGTCCTCTTTTATATGGACAGAAGGCGTTCTTAAACCGGACGTGATTAGGGAGCTGACGAACATGACGGTATTGGGCTTTATTGGCACCAATTCGCAGGCGATGGCTCCGGAAGCCATACGCCAGATGCTGGAGCTGGGGTATACGCGTGCAATAATCGCTTATGATTCTGATATGTGGACCAATCCACATGTCAAGAAAGCACATGATAAGCTGTATAAGACTTGTATCGACAGTGGCCTCAACGTATCTTCCCTCGTCTGGGATAAGAAGGACAAGGACGGGAATATCCTGAAAGGTCTCGACGATTATCTTTGTGCGTGGAAAACCGGCAAAGTACTGTCAAACGACACGGAAGAAATAACAAGAAACATAGGGAAACCATGGTAAAAATAACAGAAAGGCAGGTTGTCAGCGGCTTATCCCCTGGGTATGCCCGGGGAAAGCCGCCGAAAGTTTTATGAAAAAGAATATTTTGACCACGCTCCGCGAATATGCGAAAAGCAAAGGTTTCGAGGTCGTTGGCAAATTGAGAAGACTTCCCGATGTCCATTACGGTATGGGCGATAGAAATATCCTGTATGGATTGATGAGGCCGGCAACGAGTATTGCGGCAGCTACAGCACTGATGGCTGCTTTTGCATTATCACCGCTGATGGCCGTGTCATCTAAAAAAAGAGGAGCGCAATCTCCTCTTTTTTGTTGATTTAGATGATGAAGTGGGCGACGGGAACGACAGCGCAAGGACTCGCTCGTGCCGGCATATTTGCGTTTCCAGCGAATATGTATTGGCGGTTGGTTTTGTATTTAATTGCAGCTTTCGCAACACCATATTTTTCAGCGTATTTAATTAGGGATAGACGAAACTTCATATCTTGTGATATATTAGTCATGCGAGGAAGCCCCTTTCGTTTTTTTGTTTGTGGTGATTCAAATATAACATAGAAGAGTGCATCCTCGCATTTTAACTTGGTTGTAACATATCTATTGTAAACCTACAAAAGTTGGAATATCCCTGTTTTTTGAATGGGTTGATAAGCTGTTAAGCATGTGCTATAATAACAATATATTGAAACCTATTCAGCCAACCTCATCACAAAGAAGCCGCGCTATCACCACACGCGTGATAGATTCAGGGACTGTTTATTAAGTCCGTACAAATAAGCATTAAAACTCAGCACAGGTATTCCCCTGTGCTTTTTATATACGAAAAAATAACATAGTTAAGGAGGAGAATGATGTCAACAGCACCAAATATCAATAATGTTGTGTTAGGAGGAAATGTTGTCGCTGACCCGATATTCATTGCATCACAAGGAAAGATAGCACGGTTGACGTTCAGCCTTGCGGTCGATACGTATAAAAGGAATTCGGAAGGCGGATATATAACCGATTTTTTTCAGGTCGTGATATTTGGGAATATGGCTCAGTTTTATAACGGCAAGATAAAAAAAGGACAGTATGTATCCGTGACCGGCAAGCTTCAATCGCGCCGCAACGAAAGCCAAAAGGACGGGATAATCACGCGCTACGAGACCGTTGAGATTAAAGCAACGGAAATAAGCTATATTCCCGTCAGCGTCAATAAGCAGAAAACAGAAGACGCGACAACAACCGCGAACAAAGAAAAGGAAGCGAAACAGACGGACGACGAGATATTCAAAGATGGATTCATTGAAATCCCCCCGGAAATTCTATTCGAGGAGTAAATCTTAATCACACAACATGACCAAAGAAAAAACAAACAGGAGGTTTTTTCCTCCTGTTTCGTGTTGAAAGAAGGGAGAAAATTCATTATGTATAACCCAAACAATCGGCTGCAGAAAGCCAAAGCATTTTTTCTTAAAAACAAGGTCCTTTGCCTTGTGGCAGGCGGTATTCTGCTTCTCACAAACACAAACTTCCTCGGGCTGTCTGCGATTGCCAGTCTAATCTATGTGGCAGTAGGGCTCATAAAAGGCACTATTCCCGCCCCTGTAAAGGGGCAGGCTTCTGCTGAAAAGGTCATCCATTATGCCAATGGACAGCGAAATAACACTTGGAACTCCACAGCGCAGAGAGTCGATGCCGATACAGGCGACAAGGATGTACCGGAAGAAGAAAATGAAGAGGAAATGGACCTGACGAATGAGCCTTCGCCTGAAGATAATAGAAGCGAGCCGGAAGACATTTTTGCTCCGTTCCTTAGCGAGAGCATAGTGGCTCCTTGGGAATGGCTGCAAACAGAACACGGCTATGCAGTGTTAAAAGACGCAAGCGGAATGCAGTATACGCTTTACTATGACCCCGATACAATGGAAGTTCTGTCAATCGAGCCAGTGGTAGACAAACCGGTGGCGGCAACTATCAATGTTGACCAACCTTCCGAACCTGCAGAAAAAATTGCTATAGCATGGATAAAAGAAAATGAAGACGCACTGGAGGCAATATTCCTCAGCGGTGAAGAGGACATAAACTCTTCCCTTGACGAAGCCTCCCTTCCCGAAGACCCAAGCGTGTGGCCGTATATTTGCAGCACCCTTGAAAAAATGTACGAAGGACGCAAGGTGATAAAATCCGGCAATAGTCTAATTATTAGCGAAAGATAGAAAGGAGAAATAAGATGACAAAAAAAGGAGCACAGATATTGATAACAATACAGGAGATGATATACCCCGCAAAAAACGTAGAACTCCTGTCGGCCCTCTTTCCGGTAGATGCGCTGCGCAGAAATGCGCGGTCAAAATATGCAGATGAAAGCGCCCAGGCGATTATCAATAGCATGGCAACACACAGCGTTGGTTATAAAACCACTATAAGCGGCCCCATCGCTATGGCAATCTATCGGTATGCCAATGCAACTTACCGAAAACAGCTTGAAAAAATAAAGGATGTTTCCCCACAGCTGATAACCATGCTGCGGAGAAGAGGACAAATGGGTCGATTTACATTCGCGAGGCGGCGCCGCCGCATCTACGGAGCTGAAATCGAACCCTATCCCCGTGCTATTGACGATGGAAATCCCGAAACCCTTACGGTGGTAAGCATAACCAACGAAAGCGAGCAAGAGCATTCCTGTGAAGCCGGTTGCTTCTATACTGATTCCAGTAGTAAAGGAAACATTGATGCAAAGGGAACTGCCGCAACACTGGAGACCGCACAGAGCAATGGAAGTTTGGCGGAAGCCTTTTTCCTTGCGCTTATGCCGGCAATGCTCGAAGATACGGAATTTGCACAGGTATACGAGGACATATACAGTCAGCTTGAGGTGAGGTGGAAATCCTATAAGGCCCGAATTGACAACGACACGGAAGATGACGGAAAGCTCCTGGACCTCTTTGCGGTAGCAACGGACAACGTTAAAAAGCGCTTGCTTTTAAACACGCTTTTCTCTCGCGGAGATGCAGGCAAGAAGGATGATTCGATACTCATACAAGCGCTGGATTTGTCGCGGCAGAATATGGAAAAGAACTATACCTGCGGCGAATATTTTGGAAGCTCTCCCCTGGCTTTCCCCATTGATGAGACATTGGGACCTGACAGAAGACTGGAGAACTCTGAATTTTCCGGTCGCTATGCGCTCGACCCCGACAGGCGGTTTTCTGCGGAAGAGGAGAAATATCTTTGGCAGATACCCGAGTGGTATATATTGCCGGAATTCGTAATTGAAGACTGCGCTATAGTAAAAGCGACGAGCGGCGATGTGGACCCGGTAAAAAACATAATGCTTACCGGCCCTGCTGGAACCGGAAAGAGCGAAGCGGCAAATGCGTTTGCCGCCGGTTTGCGCTTGCCGGCAGTAAAGCAGTTATGCTCTGCGGGAACCACCGAGGAAGACATCCTCGGACAGTGGACGCCGAACGTCGATGGCATCGATAGGAGCAGAACTTCTGCCGAAGTGTTGGCTCGCTACGACCGGCTTATGGAAATGGGCGGTATGACCAGAGATAACATCGCAACGGTTCTTGGACTCCCCGACATCTGGAGCGTATGCTACGACCCTAAAGCCGCATATAAAGCGATGACGGGCTCTGACATGGACAAAGAAAGCGGATATGCACCGGGGGTGCATTCGGCTCTTAACGAATGGAGCAATCGCATAATAGACGAATACGGGGCGCTCATAAAGGCGACCAGTACTACGTCTGATGGCACTCCCCCGTTGGTGTATGTTGAATCGCCGCTGATACGTGCAGTGCGAAACGGTTGGCTGGTAGAATTGCAGGAGATAACGCAGGTCGTTCATCCGGGAGTTCTTACCTGTCTCAACGGACTGCTCGATACATACGGTAAAGTTGTCCTCTCTACGGGCGAGATTGTACGAAGGCATAAGGATTGCGTCATTGTGGCTACTACAAACTTCGGCTATCAGGGTTGCCGTGATATAAATGAGGCAATAAACGACAGATTCAAGATAGTAGAGTATGTACAGATGCCTAACAAGGAGCAGATTTTGGAACGAGTCGTAAAGATTTCCGGACTTGACGATGCGACGGCAACGCTAAGGCTAATGCTGCAAACGATAGAGGTCATGCGAGCAGAGGCAGAGAAGTACTCCATTACCGCCGAAATCGGAATGAGGTCCCTCATTGCGTGGGCCCAGGCATATAAAGTGCTGCGAATCGGCGGGAACAAGGGCTCTGCCTACAAGGCGGGATTGAAGACCGTTGTGAATAAGGCCGGCCACGACAATGAAAGTCGGGATGTGCTTCGCGCAGCCCTGGACACCCGTTTTTCAGAGGATACGTAAAGGAGGGGAAAATGGATGCCGCTTTTGTAGAAAAAAAAGAAAGAATCAAATCCAGCATAACAGACGCGGAGTTTTTTGCGTCGCAGACGCTTTATCGCAAGTTTTTGTTTTATATATCGTCGGTTACCCATTCGGTCAATGAGAAGAGGGCCGGGAAATATGCCTTGCGGCTTATTCAGTCAGCATCAGAAGATTCGGCTCCTGCATGGACGGATGGGACGACGATAACCATAAACTACGACTGCGATTACGTAAAATATGTGGGAGGAAATCCGGAAAAAGGCGAACGCACGCGAGAGAATAAACTTCAGTTGTACGAAGCCCTCTTGGCGCATGAGCTGAGTCATGTGCTCTATACCTCCCCCCGCATCCAAGTTCTTTACTTTAAAATGCTGCTCGAAGGGAAGTGGTTTCCTTACCACCCCTCCTCCCCCGCCCAAGCCGAGATTATACAGTTTCTGAGCGAAAACAGATGTCGGGCTGAAAAGCAGACCTTTGTTGGCTTGATAAAAGAATTGTACAATCGGCTTGAAGACGGATATGTAGATGAGCGGTTCGCTAAGAATTTTCCCGGAACGTTGGCAAGGCGTGTACGGCAGCTTCGTCCTGAACGTGTTGACGCCGGGTACATAGACCACGCCATTGAGAAGATAAAATCCGCAGCCGGCATTATGGACGATGCGAGCATAGCGTCTATGGAGCTTAGTCTCTTCTATAGGGTATATTTCGCTTATGTTATCAGGAAAATTTTCCCAATAGAAGATGTGGATGCTACAATCAAAGAACCTCTGTTTATTGATATAGCGAAGGGTCTTATATTTGTGGATAAATACATGAGCGAACAAAATCTGGCAGACCGTATTTACAACATGAACGAGCTGTTGTGTCACATGTGGCCTTACTTCAAGCGGCTTTTCAGAGCCGATTGCGATGATGATGAAAACGGCTCGTGGGAAGACGATGGCGAGTCTGCAGAAGGCGGCGAAAGGACGCCGGACAATAACGGAACCGGGGATTTGGGTGGCAACGAAGGTGATAAGCTGCTCGACGACCTGATGGAACAGAGGCGCAATTCAGGAGGCGATTACAAGGGGGACGCGAATGTGGATGAACTGGCTCTCACGCCGGACTCGAACAGCTCTCCGGAAAATACTGATATTGATAATCGCGAGGCGATTTCTTCTGCAATCTTTCAGATTGTCAAAAGGGATAAGGAAGAGCTCTTAGAAGAAGACGAACCCGAAGAGTCGGGTTGTCTCCCCTTCCCTTTGCACCACCCCCATTCAGAAGAAGACGCCCCCGAGACCGATGCCTCAAAAATGGTGGAAGTCGTGGAAACAGAAAATCCCGACAAGAGAAAAATCGCTGCACTCGGGTATGACCCGGCGGTTTTTGAGCTTCCGACAGAGGACCTGGACTGCAAAGTCTCTGAAGACGGCGTGAAAAACGTGAATCGCCTCCTGGAGGAAATGGCCCAAGAAAGGATGTTTGAGCGTGAGGCGCAGTTGCAGCAAGACCAAATGACAAAAGACGCAGTGCGTGAGTTGCAAAACAACAACTTGCATGCACGTTGCCCAATCTACGTGCGCAGGCCGCAGGAAATACCGCCAAGCATAGAATATGACCTCCAGCACTCTCCCTACATCGCGAAGCTGAGGGAAACGTCAAGGCTTCTTCAACGATTAGTCCGGCAACAGCTGAAGGACGAGGAAGCGGGAAGAAAGTCCTATGGTTTCTATAGTGGGAAGAGCATTGAAATGTCGCGGGTAATATCCGACAAGCAAGGCAGGTTTTTCTATCGGCGCACGCTTCCTTTTGAAAGACCGCAGATTGCGGTGATGCTGCTCATAGACCAGTCCGGGTCTATGCGGGATAATGATAGACTAACGACGGCGCAGGCAATCGCTTGGGTGATATTCGACTTTTGCCGGTCGTTGAACATCCCGGTTTCGATATTCGGGCACAACGAGGAGCGCTACACAAAGGGCTCAGAAAAAAGGGCAACGGTGTGCGTAACGAGTTATGTACCATTCGATTCAATGGACAGAGCCGATGAGTATCGTATTTTTACTATAGACCCCAGTGGGTGCAACCGCGACGGGGCAGCGCTGCAGTATGTGTATTCTATTTTTGCCAAAAGAAAAGAAGAACACAAGCTCCTGTTTGTTCTTAGTGACGGACAGCCGAACTCGTTGGCGTACTCTGGCAATGTGGCCAAAGAAGATATCCAGCATCAGGTTGCAAAAGCACAGCGCAAAGGAGTATCGACGATAGCAGCAAGTATAAGCAGCGACTACGAGGCCATCAGGAAAATATATGGCAGATGCATTGATGTCAGCGACCTCGCGGAAGCTCCCAGAAAGCTGACGGCTCTTATTGTAAAAGCCATTGCCGAAAGAAAAAAATAATAAAACCGAGACGCCCGCCCGGCCTCTTATAGAGAGAGCCGGGCGGTTTTTTAGTTGAAAAGGAGCGGAGTATTAGGGCAGCGCTTGATAATTCAATATAATCATGGTATACTTCCAATATATAAGAGTTTATTCAGCCATTGCCATTTTGTATCATGCGTTCAATTCCTGCTACCGTTAGGTATTGCACTATATTTTAATTCTGTAAAAAACACGGCGATTATGCGGTGTTTTTTATGTTTACATAAAAATAATAACTCAGAAAGGAGAAATTTAATGGACGAAAGACAAAAAGCGCCAAGACAAACAAAAAAGAGTGTCGTTGACATGTATTTACAGCTGTTCGACAAATACATACTTAAATGCAAAAACGGGGTTATACTTCGACAGTACATTATTGATATGCAGGTGCTGGATATGCCGTATAGCTGTGAAGGACCCATGTCAAAGGCAAAGACCAATGCTTTTGTCGCAATACAATCGCTATCGTTTGCCTTGAAGCTCTACGATGAAAGTGAGAAAGACAGACGGGCCCTTGCGGCAGCCGGATATGCGACAAGAGCGGACTTTGAAAAATCCGCAGCACTGTGCTGTCTGCTTTCTGTGCTGCGCACGACAAAGGCAATGGTAAAGGATGACGCCGGAGAATGGCAGTATGTGTCCGACCTCGGCAATCCCTTAGGCAGGTTTAATGCGTTATATCACGCACATCGCTTCCTTACTCTAAGCGAAGATGAGGCACTGGTGTTGACGAGATTGGAAAACGAATCGGAGGGGCTCATATATGTCAAAAAAGCACAAGAGAAAGGGCAAGCTTTTGCCTTGATGGGTGTGCTTTTGCTGGCACACATGCTTGCCCTAATGAGCACTGAAGACGCGTGCAAAAAGAAAGAAGAAAAAATAAAAGAAAAGGAGAGATAAAAGATGACAGCCTTATATGAAGACAACGCCTTTATTTCGTGGGAAAACCCTGCGGAAATGACAAAATTCTATGAAGATTTGACAGAGAGTGACGTCTGGATAAGCGGCGATAGCGCCGATGAGGACGGCATCTCTATGGCCGAGGTAACGCTGTTGCCATTGGAAATGGGGTCGGAACAGGTCAGTGTGTTCTCCGAGGATAATGCCGAGGCTCCTAATTTTCCTGAGTTCGTGACTTCAGGAATTGTTTACGACACCATGAACAATAGTGCTCTGGTAATCAAAATACGCGATGAGTGCTATCCCCTACGGAATATTGCTGTACAACAGGTCGAAGAACGTGCGCAGTTCAGGAACCGAGGCGGGAACACAAACCTGAAAAAAACATCTATAAAGACCTACTGCAAAGTAGCAAACGAATACCTGCGAGTCTGTAATTCAAGGGCATCGTTTCTGCTCCGCTTCGGCAAAATAACCGGTGTTCAAGGTCGGCAGTCAGGCAACCGCTATGGAGCTCTTCCTATCTCGACGCTCTTGAGGACGCTGTATACCGTTTTGGATTCGCAATTCCCGGGACATAAGTTTGTGTCCGGTACATATTGCCATGAGTTCTCAACGGCAACGTGGTTGGTTCCTGAGCAAAGCGATAAAATTCTGGGGACCTATCTGGAATACCTCAAAAACGCGGGAACGTTTCTTTCTAATGAAGAACTCACGCCCGTTTTAAAGTTTACAACTTCGGATGTTGGTGCGTGTGCAGCAACGATAAGAGCCGGTATTCAATCCGCAACTGGAAAATATATCGAAATAGGTGACGCAAGCAAACTTGAGCACAGGGCGGTCAATATTGTGGACGACTTTTCGCAGAACTGTGAGGAAATGTTCGCACAGATAGCCGAGAACATGGAAAAGCTCGTGGCTTTAATGGATGTCAGAATAAGGTATCCCCTCCCCTGCATGCTGCATCTTGCCCGCAGATATAATCTGCCGGTATTCATGGCGGCTGAAGCGGCTAAAAATCTGATTGCTGAAATGGGTGGCGAACAGATAACTGCGCATGACGTGTTTTGGGCCATGAACGATATCGTTCGCCTTATGGACGCTCGTGACGCGAAGGGTAATCGATTCAAGACCCGCGAAAAGATATGTAGAATTCTCGCGATTTCACCCACGAGGTGGAAGGAATACGATTACGACGATGGGAATACCGGCGGTACATACTAAAGGCGGTGGCTTATGAATACCAATATATCGTTCAAACCTAACTACTTCGGAAAAAGCGGAGACGGCAGCCCCGAATGGCACAGGTGGCGTCTTCATGGAAAGAATGGAGAGGTTCCCGTTACAATCGGCGGTTCGGATGTCGGCGTCCTCCTGGGCTTATCCCCGTTTAAGACGAGGCAAGAGCTCTGGAATGAAAAGCGCGTCGAGTATCTCAACTGGCGGGAAAATCGGAAATTAGGTCTGTTGCGGCAGCGCAAACCGGACACCCCGGCTCTTCGTGCGGGGCATCTCTGGGAAAAATACGTTGTGGACGTGTACCTTTCAGAGAACCCTGAAAGCCGCATTGCGTACCAACCCGGAACCTTTCAGCATGGCAACCCGGCGTACCCATTCTGTATCGTTAACCCGGACGGATTGTTCGTAGATTCAAACGGCGAGCACCTGGGGATTTTTGAAGCAAAAACATGCAGTTGGGAACGCGGCCCGGTCGAGGATTGGTTGAATGGCATTGTTCCGCCGGCGTATGTCGCTCAGGTGAGATATAATATGGCGTGCTGCAACTTGCCATATGCTATCATATCTTGTGTGTGGGGCACGCAGCCGCCTAACAATAAAGCCGACAAAACCATATATCGTGACCAGAGCGCCGAGGCAGAAATGATGGCGGCTGTAAAAAGCTTCGTTGAAAGTGTAATAGCCGGCGAAAATCCCCCCCTCCTCTTTGACGTCGATGAGATGCGGCGCAAGTGCGCACTCGATGTTATGATAAAGGAGAAAACGGGCGGGATGCTGCAAGGGACCGTGGAGCTATATTCGCAGCGTTTTGCTCCTCGCATACAGAAAATCGAACAACTGCGAGCGGAGGAGCGCCAGCTCTCAAGCAAAATAGACATGGTTCGAAAGCGGAGATATGCTCAGGAGTTGATGGTTATAGAGGCCATGCTCAGCAAGAATATCAATGAGGGCTTTTGTCGTGTAGGAGCCAAGAAGTACCGGATAAAATACTGGTCACAAACAAAAACGTCAGTAGACGACGCGCTCCTGAAACGAGAATTGCCCGAAATATATGCTAAGTACGCTTACGAATCACAACCGCATCTCAGGGTGTCGATAACAGAAAAATCAAAATAAAAAATACTTAGGACAACGGGAGAGTGCGGAGCGAGTCCACCCTCTCCCCCGTCCTTGCGAAAGGAGATACAAAAAAGTGACATGCGACCAGCGATGGAAAGGAAAGATTACAGGCGTGTATGAGCGCACTTCTTTTGTAAGCGCGGACGGGCGCGTCATAGCTGTTTTAAGGTATGTAGACACCGAGTTCATAGCCCCGGACGAAAGCCTGCACCCCATGATTTCCGTACTCGGATATGGGCTTCCGGAGCGCGCAAATAATGTTTTGTATGAATTGGAAGGCTCATGGGTTTCCCACAGCCGGTACGGATGGCAATTCGAGTTTATGAGTTTTCGTGAGGTTGTGGAGAAAACAGAAGCCGGTATTACTACATACCTGAGTCGATGCTTAAAGGGTATCGGCGAAAAAACTGCAAAAGACATATATGCAAGGTTCGGACTGCAGACCCTCGATGTGCTCGACAATGAACCTGGAAAACTAATCGAAATCAAAGGGATTGGTCCCAAAAAGTTGCCACGCATTCTCGAAAGCATCGCAGCGAGCCGAGGCGCGAGAGACCTGATAGCACTTTTATCGCCTGAACCTTACAAGGTCAGTCAGAAAAAATGTGTGGAAATTTATAAGCAATATAAGGAAAATGCGATGGACACGGTGCTCAAGCATCCCTACCAACTCATTGCGATAAAAGGCATAGGGTTTAAGCTTTGTGATAAAATCGCCATGGCAAACGGCCTTGACAAGACTTCTGATGAACGGATAAAAGCCGGGTTGCTGCAGGTGCTTGAAGAGGCCGAGAACGGAGGGTCCTCCCTGTTCGGGTTTGGCAACTCGGGACATCTTTATATAGACGCAGAAACTGAATGGCTTCCGTTGACAGCGACATTGCTGGACACACCGGAAATCACAATGGAGAAAATACGCAAAAATGCGAAAGAGCTCCAGAAAATGAGGAAGGTTAAAATATCCCATGCTGCTTCAACCTGTGTTTATAAGTACTCGACGGCAGTAACGGAACATCAGACTGCGGTTGACATAGTCAGACTCTTCACGGCAGAGTGTTCTTACAATGTAGCGGATATCGACCGCCGGATTCGCAGCGCTGAGCTGATAGGCCGGATAAAATTGGCGGAAGAACAGTTCGAGGCCGTTAAAATGTGCCTTACCAATCCTTTTTCCGTAATTACAGGCGGCCCCGGCACAGGAAAGACCACCATACTTAAGATTGCTCTGGACGTGTTCCAGAACGCCAACCCAAAGGCTGCAATCCAACTTGCGGCGCCAACCGGAAAGGCCGCACGAAGGATGCGGGAAACGACAGGATACCCTGCCAGCACAATCCATTCTTTGCTTGGGCTGAAAGGGGACGAGGCTTCATCAGAGGCAATGACCGTTGATGCAGACTTTCTGGTCGTAGATGAGGCGTCTATGGTCGATATCTTTCTTGCAGAAAAGCTGTTCTCGGCTATAAAAAGCGGAACAAGAGTGCTTTTGGTGGGCGATGTTAACCAGTTGCCTTCGGTCAGACCAGGAGCTGTGCTATCTGAAGTAATCGCATCCAAGTGCATTCCCACGACTGAACTCAAACGAGTATTCAGACAAAGCAACGCCTCAAATATATGCATCAATGCCAATGCGATGACAAATGGAGTGTGCCGCATGGAATACGGTGATGATTTCATATTCGTGCCCGCAGACAGCGAGGAAGCGGCCGCAAATGTTGTGATGCAGCAGTACATGAAAGAAGTGAAAGAGAACGGCGTCGAGAATGTGATTATACTTTCCCCTTTTAGAGAAAGCAGGGAAACAAGTGCAGATAAGCTTGCTTTGGCAGCACGGGAGGTACTCAATCCTTATTCTTCGAAAAAAAGCGAGATAAAGAATAATGGGCGCATCTTTCGGCAAGGCGACCGCGTAATGCAGATAAAAAACACGGAAACCGTGGTCAATGGCGACGTCGGAGAAATAACCTTTCTTGCGCATCAGGCCAATATGAATGTTGGGCATATAATGTTCGAAACCGGCGATGGGGTGCTGGATGTACCGTATGAAGATGATGACTTTGACTTCCTAAAGCTTGCGTACGCCTGTACTATTCATAAGAGTCAAGGCAGTGAGTATGCAACGGTAATCATGGTACTACTCCCCTCCCACCGTATAATGCTGCAGCGAAATCTTGTTTATACCGGCATAACCCGAGCAAAAAAGAAACTCATACTTGTCGGAAGCGAGAAAGCATTAGCTGAGGCGATACGTAATAATAAAGCGCTGGCAAGAAAAACCCTGCTGGCTTATCGTATCAGTAGACTACTGTTGGACGAATAAGACTCGGCATATAGATGACACATCAGCGGGATACTGAAGTATCCCGCTGATGTCTGCAATAAAAGCATAGTATTAGCCAGAATGATTTGATAGCGTTGCGACTGATGAAAAGTCAGCCGCAACGTTTTTTTGTGCCTGAATTACGTCTTGGGTATAAGCTCGGATATGTATTCAAGGCGGATATACTCCCAATCCGAAATGTACTGCTTGAAGAGCTGCGCCTTTTCCGCATCTAAATTAAGCACTTGAACGGTGTAAATATCATTTACAAGGTCATAGTAATAGCTTGCAAACTGTAACTGGGACCTTGCCCAAGAGGGCATGGCTTTGTGTCGCTCCCTTATTAGCTTACCCAGCCCGGCCAAATATTCCTTGTTTGCGTAGCTGGGAAGCTGGGATTTGACCACCCGTATTTTAACGCCGGGGAAGGAAGATATTATACTGGCCAGTTCCCTCCCTATCCTGTCCGTGTCCGCATCCCTGGTGACACGCACATTGATATACTCTTTGTTGTTGCGGTCTCCGAAGATACCGACATAAATACTGCTGTTGCGGGTAAAATATCCCGAGGCTTCTATCGCCTGATAAGCCTTTTCCTTTTCCGGGTTTGAGGCGAGCTTCTTATCAGCAACTTCCGCGCTGATATATCCCCACTTGCCGTCGCAGAAAACCTCCAGCCATTCCTTGCCGTTGACGGTGGTTATGCTCTTTACGGGCTTCATCTCTCCCTTTTTGATTTTGCCGATAATTTTGTATTTGCGCCCCGGCGATGAGCGCACCTTTACCGTCTTTAATATCGGGTAAACCGGCAGTGTATCAAGGTCAGTATCAGAAAGATATTTGCCGTATACATAGCAAATCATTCCGCCATATCTGACCCGCCCCCACTTTCCTTCGCTTCCAAGCCATTCAACCCTGTCGCCGCGCTTGAGCCCGCCAACGATGCTGTATTTTGTTCCAGGGCCGCTTCGCACATTTACGGATGTGGTAGCATACACGGTATCGTACATATTAAGTGCGTTGGCGGCGGCGGGAAGAAGTATAGCGAGAACCAATAACAATGATAATGCTTTTTTCATAATGAACCTGCCTCCTTAACGGTTTAATAAAGATACGGCTGGATGACAGACCAGGGTGTGAAATAACTCGGCCCTGTTCCCCCGCCTTGGATACCACAGAGCAAGTTGTTTCCTGTGACCACTGCATTACCGCTTTCGCCAACGGTGGTAGAATAGTTGGCCTTTACCATGTTGGCACGCTTCCCGGTATCACCTGTATAGGATATCTCTACTCCTGTAGCAAGAACTACCCCGCTGCTCGATGAGTTTTTACCGCTTCTCATAACAGTTGTTTCTGTGGGAATCAAGCTGCCTGTATAAAGTCCCTCGATACGCTGGTTTCCGGTTGCGGGGGTATGGGAAGAAAGGGGAAGAATCCAACCGAAATCTCCTACAGAATCGACCGAAGGATTATAGTTTGTATACTGTACATATCCAATTTGAGTGCTTTTACTGCTGCTGGTATAGACCTTGGCATTGGTACCAGAAGCCCCGTCGGAACAGTGGCCAGCAGTAAGGATTTTGTTGACACCGTTAATTGTCAACCAGCAACCCAAAGAAGACGTGTGATTTGGGGGTTCGTAGTAACAACCGGTATTATTGCCGATAGCTCTCGTGGGAGTTACTTCAAGGCTGTCTACATACCGTATGACGAAAGGAGCATTATTAAAGCGGTTGATAAAGCCGGCATATCCATCGGCCCTGCGAGATTCCTCGGCAATTTCAATGACGACAGAATTGGCTTTCATATCAATCCATGCTCTTGAATCCAAGCTACGGTCCCTGGCATCTGCGATAACCTGCATTTTCTTTTCAAGCAGGTGAGAATAGGAACGTTGGGCAGACGCTATGGCAACATCACCGCCAAACAACGATTTTATTGTTTGTATTACGGCTGCTTCATTGGAGGTGCTTTGAATTGTAAGTTTCGTCCCATTGAAATATGCACCAGCGAAATACTCTGGGAAGGTGTTGTTTTTGACCCATTCATTTGTAACTTCCGCAAATTTGACCAGATAGTCATGTTGTGCCCTCATGGTGTTGATGACTTCTTCGTATGTCCTACCATGTGAATCTGAAAACGGAACTTCTCTATTCTCTATAGTCGTGTCAATATCGGGAGTGGATATAATCTCGATATTCACGCTGGCAAAAGCAATGCCGCTAAAAGCAAAGAACAATAGGACGAACACGAATAGACATAATACTTTTTTAAGTTGTTTCATTGCATAATACCTCGCTTGTTTTTATAATTCGTAACAACAAAGAAAAACTTACTTCAGCAGTTCTAACTTGGGAGAATAATGCCGCAAACTTTATGTGGCATATATCACACTTATTCATAAATCATATCCCTCCCCCCTTTTTTGTTTCATAAAAGCAGATGCTCTCAACAGTTCTTTATTTTGGTCAACTTCCTAACCTTGGTTTCAGTTTAAAGATAAACAATCCATTTGTCAATAAATAACTTTGTAAAAATAGTATTTACTAATCAATGTATTTGTAGTATGATACATTTGAATAAATCTTTTTGATTGTGGGTGAAACATGCAACCAGAAGTATTACAGAGTTATTTTAAAAGAGGGGTAGCTACCCTATGCGTACTGTCGTTATTGAGAGAAGGCGAAATGTACGGTTATGAAATCGCGCAGGCATTGGGTGATATCAGTGGTGGAAGATTTGTTCTACCGGAAGGGACACTATATCCCATTTTGTATAGGCTTGAAGATAACGGCTACTTGGATACAAAGCGGGTTTTGGTCGGCAAGCGAATGACGCGGGTATACTACCTGCTCACAGAGCGCGGACGGCAGTATTGTGATACTCTTTTGGAAGACTATCAATCTATCCAAACCGGTGTGCAATTGATTTTAGAACATAGAGGTACTGAGAGGTGAAAATGAAACAAGCAACGAGATATTTTAGACAGGTCAAAAGGCGTCTGCCAGTCGGAGGGATACATAGGAAGGAGTTTCTTGCAAACATAAAGAAATCTATTGAAGTGTATGCTGCGGAAAATCCAGATACGATGCTTTCAAACTATTATGAGCGATTTGGTACGCCTGATGAAATTGCCGTAGCATTCCTTTCCGAAATGCCTTATGGCGAAATTAACAGCAAGATGCAACGTGGGCGCATGGCATTCGCAGTTGCAGTTTGTATTGCAGTGGTTAGCGTAATTGCGTTATCGGTAACAATATCGTATGTAATTACGCACAATGTGAATTCGCATTACGGATATATTACAGACAAAATAGTAATTGATGAATGACTAAGGAGGATATATGCGTAGAAACATTTTAGTAATAACCGTTTCTCTGTTGCTTTTGATTTTGACCCCATTTCCTATTGCAAAAGCAAGAAGTGCGGAAAATGGGGTAGTAGAATACTTCGCTGATGGGAGTTATTGTGTAACGGCCGTTTCGTATCAGTTATCAAGAGCATCATCTGTAAGCGGGTCAAAGACCAGGACATATCATTACAATGATGGAACAAAAGCATTTTCGTTAACTGTACATGGCACGTTTAGCTATGATGGAAATCAGGCAGTATGCACCAGCTCGTCATATTCACATGTAATATATGAGAATGATTGGAGTTTAAAATCCGCTACTGCCACAAAAAGCGGAAATACCGCATCCGCTACGGGAACCTTCATCCGAAAGGAGTTTGGAATTACAGTAGATACAAAAACCATTGTGGTTAACTTGGCTTGCGATAAAAACGGGAATCTTTCATAACCATTGGTGAGGGGTTCTAATAACTAATCTATAAAAGCATAAGGAGGTTTCTATGAGATTTAGAAAGGTTATTATCGTTGTTTCCGTATTTCTGTTGCTACTGACTGTGTCTGCGTGTGCGCGCACAGGAGCAGGGTCAGCATCTATCCCGCAGGTAGATTTTGAGTACACTTCGCTCGAACAACTTTCTCCACAGTCCGACATTATCGTCATAGGTATCATTGACCGGATAGAACAGGCCGATGACTTTAACCAATTTTATCATCTTAAAATCACAGATATAGTTCGTGGGACTGAAAAGAGAGAGCTTATTATCTATGGAAATTCAAAATTGATTGAATCAGGAAAAGAGTATTGTCTTTTTCTGTATGAAAATGATTCTGAATTCTGGCCGATGCCTTTAACACTGCTTGTTGACTGCGATTCCGTTTTTGAAATTGCCGGTACTGATGTTCTCGCACCCGAAAGGTATAACCTCAGTGAGGCAAAAAATACATTTATGCAATCTCTTTCAACGCTTCCTGCGCCTTCAAACCGTAAAGTTATATCGGTAAAGGAAAAGCTGAGCAACGCTGAATTGCTATCCCAAAGTGATTACATCTTTACTGCAAAAGTAAATGAGCTTGTCTACACTTCGCCTTATGCCGGCGGTTCCGCCATGCTTTCTGTGGTAAAAATGTTTAAGGGTGATGGTGGCATGGACCAAAACAAGGAACTTATGAACCTATTGGTTCCACAAGGGTTAGAAGTCGGAAAAACTTATCTCTTTTTCAGAAACAAGGGACTGGAGGGTATGCCTTCCAGGTTAAACAGCATTATCGATATCGAAGCGCCGGAATATACGGCGATATATGAGTTGCTGTCTTGACAAAAAAAAGAAAGGAATTGACTTGTTAGCGTTATGAAAAAAATAATTTCCGCATTTATATGCTTTTCACTTGTATTACTTCTATTTGCATCCGCACATGCTGTAACATTGACATGCTGGTATTCGGATTCTACAAATGGCTGTTTTATGAATGGCGGGGCGAAAATAAAAGTTGCTGGGTATAATACCTTTTCATTGTCGACACTTGAAGGATATATTGACTATGCAGCTGGCAAATGGACATCTGCCGGAATACCTGCCCAGAGGGTAAATTCTTCTCAAAATATTTCATTATATGCGGGAGACCTTACATATCTACAAACCATGTACCCTAATTACCAATCAAACTGGCGAGGGCTTACCGTGTTAAACGGAAGCTACTCTGAAACGGTTTCTTATAACGGGACGTCCTACTCGATATATAATAATTCTAATACCAATACAACATATTTACTCTATAGAGCCAATTTAACAGAAAGCAAATATAAAAACACTCTATTGCACGAATTTGGCCATAGTCTTGGATGGTATGACGGTCATTCTACTCATAGTAGCGATGTTATGTATGGTACTGGTGGGTCTGGAACTTCCTTGCGAGACCGTGATAAAAAACAAGTTAAACAGATGTATTAAATCCCTGCTTTAAAAGGAAGGAACCAAAATAAGACAACTCCCACTAAACGGTGGGGGTTTTTATAACTAACCCCGTGCATCCGTTACCGAGTGTTCTGTCCCCGGGAAGAGTTCCTTTGCCTGACATCTCGTTTGCCTACACTAAGGGAAAAATAACGCTCACAAAATTGTGAGCGTTATTTTTGCGATATTAGTTTCAAATACAAAATGCGGCATAGAGAGGAACGGTCTTTTTTTTGCCCTCAAAGCCAAAATTTTTAGCGGAAAGTTTGATAGCATAAGCGGGGGCGTAGGTATCCATATAGACCTTTAGACTTTTTGCCTTGGTATTATCGGCAGACTTGACCTCGATGGGAATGAGCTGACCGTCACGCTGAATGATAAAATCAATTTCAGCACCACGCTCGGACTCCCAGTAGTAGGTGTGGTAGCCGTTAATGGAAAGCTGCACATTGACATAGTTTTCTGCCATACCGCCCTTGAAGTCGTTTATTTCTTCAACCATATAGAGAATATCGTTGGCGGCCAAATCTTTCTTGGCGCAAAGAAGCCCTGAATCCGATACATAAATCTTGAACGCATCGATATCACAGTAGTTTTCCAACGGCTTTTTGATTTGCTCCACTCTATAAACCTGTGACACTATACCAGACAGGCAAAGCCATTCAATCGCATTTTCAAATTCAGAAGCCCGTCCGCCTTTCTTAATCAGCTTATATTGGAAACGGGTATTTTTCTTTGAAAGCTGAACGGTAATGTTATCGTAGGCAAGTCTGGTTTTCTTGATTTCATTCAAGTTATTATACTTGCTCATATCGTTGAGATAGCTTGCAAGTATTGTATCCTGCGTATGACGGACAAGGATATAATCCTTTGTTTCAGCGAATTGCATCACGCACTCTGGCATACCGCCGACCACAAGATACTGACGGTAGAGCTGCATTGCGGCGTCGTGCAAAGCAGACGGCAGCGGCGTATCGGTTTGGAAGCACTTTTTAATTTGCTCTACCAAATCGTCCTCACCGAGAGCCACCATAAATTCTTCCATATCCATAGGATAAAGCGTTTTTATATCGACCTTTCCTACGGGAAAAGAGAATTTTGCTCTGTTGACCGCAACGCCGAGCAAGCTGCCTGCGACAATAATGTGATAATCCGGAGCGTTCTCGCAAAAGTATTTGAGCGAAGTCAGCGCCCTTTCGCAGAGCTGTACCTCATCGAATACTATCAGCGTTTTTTCCTTTACGATGGTCTGACCTGCGATATGGGATAAAATCGGTATCAGATAATCGGGGCTGATGTTTTCCTCAAATGTTCCGTTCAGCTTTGGATTGGTTTCAAAGTTGAAGTATGCTACATTTTCATAATGAGTACGCCCGAACTCCAGGATGGAATAAGTCTTTCCGACCTGTCTCGCCCCCTGCAAAATAAGAGGTTTGCGGTGCCTACTTTCTTTCCATGATTCTAAGAAATCAACAATCTTTCTATACATAATAAGACCTCCTTAAAGGTGCTACACATAGTATACCAGAAATTCATGCAAATATCAATGGAATAATATAGAAATATTACACTAAACAACACGAATGACCGCACAATATCTCACAATATGATACGGATATGTGTTTTTTTCGAGCATAGAAAATCGAATAATGTGCATATCAGCCCTGTCTGCATTGGGTTCCTGCCAGAGAGTATCATGGCTAAAATGTCCACTCACACAGCAAAAAGTAGAACGGCGTGATTTCCTTCACGCTATTCTACCTAATTTTTGTAAACCTGTCTTATGCGTTGCTATCCCTGGAGGAGGCTCTTTGTGAGTTGGTGAAATTAACCTGAAAACCTGCGGTGGAACCAAGATTTACGCCAGCAGTATCAGAAAAAGCCCAAGACGGAGCCTATGACCTTTTTCTCAACGCCTATCTCCTCTCTGACTACGGATGTTCCACGCTCGGACGGGATAGTGTGCTGAAGCTCAGGAGTATAAAGACACCTGAACAGGCGCGGGCAACGAAGAGGGTTCTCAAGTCGTATCCCGACACTCTGACAATCTACCGTGGCAGCGGCGACGAGAGCGCGAGCCTGGAGGAAACGTTTTCTTGGACGTTGGACCCTGCTGTGGCCGTGTTCTTTGCCACGCGCTTCCCTTCTGACAGTGCGAAGGTTTACAAGGCTACGGTCAAGAAGGATGCAGTCATCGAGTATTTCGACGGCACGGAAGAAGAGGTTATCGTATTTCCTGATGACGTAAAGGAAGTAGAGGATTTCCCATTCTATGGCATCAACTGGCTCAACAAGGTCGTTGAGGACGGTGCGATAGACGACTTCTGGCTCTATCAGAGGAATGCTGATTATGACGCTGTTCCATTTCAAATGGTGAGCAACCTGCATGGAAAATCTCATGCTGGACGTGTGCTTTTTATGTGTATGCTGTTGACGTTTATGAAAGGTCTCGATTTGGAAGACAAGGAAATTCTGATTGAGGCAGCACTGTATCACGACACAGGCAGATGCAGCGATGCTGAGGACAATACACACGGCGCTGAGAGCGCGAAGATGCTGCAGGAAGCGTATCCTGATACCGAACCCATCACACTCTTCTTGATGGAATATCACTGCCGTCCTGATGAGGAAGGATATGAATTCATTAAGGAACACTGGACGGATAAGCAAGATGCGCTGCGAGTCAAAAACCTTTTCGACATCTTCAAGGATGCTGACGGTCTTGACCGCGTGCGGCTCGGTAATTTTGAACTGGATATGTTCCAGCTTCGCACCGAAGAAGCTCGCAAGCTGCCGCAGGTTGCAAAAATCACAGAAGAACAACTGGAAATTTAGAAAAAACAATGAGGCTGAAACTACGTTGCAACCATACAGGTTGCTCTGTGTCATGCCAGTTCAATAAATTCAATACATTCCAGAAAGAAAAGTTGAGAACATTCCCAGCGAGCTTACATTTCTACAAATCCAACATACAGAGAGCGTTCTCCTTACATGAACTACCGCTCCCATGCGGGGCATCCTAATGTGCCCCCTATGGAAGTGGTGCTCTGTCTGACTTTATAGATACTTAAATATGCACGACTTGCGTATTATGTCCACTAAAATACCATGAAGTATTGATTTATGGGGAATAAAACTTGACTTTATTATTCGACAAGCTTATAATTTTGGCATAATAATCCACATATAGGAGGGTAATATATGTTTGTATGTGCAGTTGACCAGGGGAACCGTCTTACCAAGTACCCCGAAGGTTCCTTTGCTACGGGCATTTTTTTCTATGGAAATAAAAAGCCCGCAACGAGAAATGACGTGCTTGGATACAACGGCAACTACTTCGGGCTTGATGCTGGTAAACGTATCCCGTATGTAGAAGACAAGACGGAAGACGATTTAAACGGGCAGAATCGTTTTCTCATCCTTACTCTCATCGCCATAGCAAAGCAGCTTGAGGCGGAGGACGCTTATATCGAGGAAGCAACCTTTGACCAGCCCATGAAAATCGTGCTGGCAATCGGTACTCCTCCGGGTCATATTGAGCGCCTTAAGAGCAAGTATAGCAAGTATTTCAAGAACGGCAAGAATACATATGCTTTCACATGGAATGACAAGCAGTATTATATCCGTATAGCCAACGTTTTTGTCGGCTCTCAGGGATATGCCGTAATGATGGCGCAGCTCCCAGAGGTTGAAAAGGTGCGGAATTATCCCGAGCTTTATATCATTGATATAGGTGGCTACACTACGGATTACATTCATCTTATTGATTCCAGCGTATCTGAGTCGGGCAATAACAGCGTTCCTTACGGCGTGAATGACATGATAAACGGTATCCAGTCGGAAGTTTCAAGGCGGCATGCATTCAACATTACTGAATCTGCCATAGAGGCCATACTTCTCGGCAAAGACACCGGTCTCAATGACGATATAGTAGATGAAGTTAAGAACCAGGCAGAAGAGTATGCTATAAATCTTATCGGTAAACTCAACGAGAAGAAGCTCGGTGTATATGGAGTCCCCTGTATATTCATGGGTGGTGGCAGCCTCCTGTTCCACGAGCAGTTGGTGCGGTCCAACAAGCTGAACAAGCACAGCGTTTTCGTTCAGGATATAACCGCGAATGCGAAAGGCTATAGAAATATGGCTCTGTTAGCACTTAAAGACAGCATGAGCGCAAAAGCAGCAAAGAGCCAGGGATAATCCCTGGCTCCCTCCCCCGCTGTTCAGCAGAAAGGTGGCGATTGAGTGAGACCAAAATCGGACGGGGATAGATATTTTATGCGCCTCGCCTTTAATTCTGACTTCCCTCAGCAGCAGAACGCTTATGATGTGTTGCAAACGAAGGGGCGAAAGAAGACAGTCTATATCTCGACGGCTATATCATTATTTGAGGCGTTGCTTCAGGCGTCGCATACTCCCGATAACCCGGAGCAGTTTTTCGCCGAAATGAACGAGCAGGCATCCATTGTTAGTGAAGCTTTGGATGCGTATAGGGCAATAAGAGCTTTGTTCCCACAAGCGCAGGCATACCAGCAATTCATGCAGTATCTCACACAGGCTGCCATATCAAGCAGGATAGCTGCCAGTTTCGAATCGCCGCCACCTGAAAGAGCAAACGGCGCAAGCTCGTATGTTGTAAGCTATCAGCCCGTCGAAAGTGTTGAACGTCCGCAACCCGTAGTTAAAAAGAAAAAAACGGGAAGCAAACCCCAGGAGGAAAAACGCAGGCAACCGTCTAAAAAAACAGCCGCGCCCTCGTTAAAAAAACTCAGCCCGGATGACCTGATGTCACCTGTGGACGAGTACGCATCGGAGACGTACGATGAACCCTATGTGGCGATGCCGGCACGAAACAACAGCACCGTGCCTCAGGTCACTAAAGTGACCCCGGCACAGATGCTGGCATACCAGACGATAGATGCTCAGCTCAAAAACAATAATGTCGAGTGGTCACCAGAGGTGGCCGAGAGACTACGGTCTAACAGCAAGGCTCTAAACCAAGGCTTTGATGATGACGATGATTTTGATGATATAGAATAAAGGAGGGCTGAGTATATGGCTGCAAAAAATCCGTTCAGCAACCCCCTGAGTACACCTGCTAAGGTCATCGACCTGTTTCATAGGTATGGTCTTTTGGATGACGACAGAGTCGAAACGATAAAACAGCACGCCGCAAACAACGAATCCGGCGCTCAAGAAAGGGTTTATCAGCAGACACGGCTGGCTCTTAAAAACTACAGGCGCTTGAAGGCTATACAGAAGAATAGACGTAAGGCAATAGAACGGAGCGACGCTTTCGGGGTGTGGAGTGCATATCAGGCCAATAAGGGCGAGTATGAAACCATTACTGCTGCAGACAGGCTCAATAATGCTTATACTCAGGCCGATGAACTGCTCAGGACCATGGATGATGCTTTGAGGATAATCAAAAAGATACCGAGAGAAGGCATTACCCTCTACCCCATTCTCTATTACACTTATTTCACACAGAAGCGGCGTCCGGTAAAGGACATATTGCCAATGGTCGCAACGGTCGGGAAAGACGGGTGCATTTCAAAGGGCATTTCGGAGTCGACCTATTACCGTCGATTGAAGGATGCGGAAGAGTACTATAGCGTAGCCTTGTGGAACTCTCCGAATCCAGAGAACGGAGTATGGTTCGATGTGCTCCTTGCACTGCAGGATGTGCTGCCATCGAAGTCTTGAGTGTGGCACAATAACGGCATTTGTGTGGCAGTTTACGCGAAAATATAAAAAATGATAAAAAATTGCTGTTGGATGGCACATATTATTGACGTAAAAAAGGCCGGCACTACCGGCCTTTTTTCGTTTTATGGCAATTAAAAATTGGGAGTCAAGTGAAGGTTGAGCGAAAGTCTTACTTATGTTATTATATAAGCGATAAAGAATGTCTTTTACATAAAAGACGTAAACTGTTCAACTCTTTGTTGGCAGCCAAAATCAAGCAATCGCGCAGCTGCACACTTCAAAACGCAAGATAATGACAAAGACGTAAGGAGCACGGTGGGAGCGCATGCTATAAATTTTTTATTATGGAGGACTTAAGAATATGGGAAAACTGCAGATTCTCTCTCTTGATGACCACTCAATAAAGAAGCAGCGGATAATTCGGACAGTTGCAATGGTCATGGTATTTACTATGGTATTGTCGCTCATGAGCATTACAGCCTTTGCTGATGGCGACAAAATCACACAGATAGCCCAGAACATCGAAACTGCACTTAAGCCCTATGTAAAGGCAATACGCACAGTTTCAACGATATTGGCCGTCGTTGGCGTTTCCATCTGCTTGCTTCTCATGCTAATGCCTGGGTCTCAGAAGCAGAGCGATATGGCGGGACAGTGGATGAAGCGCATCCTTATTGCATGGGTGGCGCTGCTTCTTGTAACCGTTATCATCAACGCTGTCGGAAATCTGGCTAACTCGATTGACAATGAAGCGGGATTCACCGATTTTACGCTCAATTAAAAAGGCGATAGGCAAAAGTCAGGTGTGACTTACTTGGGTACAACTTTGCAGAGCGGAGGCCGTGGAGCCTCCGCTTTTTTGAAAGGGGAAATCAAATGTATATAAAACCAATACCTGTCGCTTTAACGTTGGTGTGGGACGCATTGATTGAAGGATTCTTTAAGTCCAGTGGGGATATAGTCACCTACATTATGGAATGGTTCACGGCCGGCATACTCTCCATATTTGGCCTTGACTTCGGAAATGCATCTCTTCCGTCAGCAGGAGGCAACCAAATTGGAGGAATACTTGGGCGCATTGTAGCAACCGTGGCGGCACTGTTTTCAAAAACGTCATACCCCGAGGGGAATTATCTGTCCGTATTTTTCCCATTCTTGCAAATATTACTTAAAGACTGTCAGGTTATAGCCACGGGTCTGCTCATCGCAATAATTGTGTTTCAGCTCTATAAAAACCTGTTTGTCTTTGCGACTGATGCTGAAAATCCATTCAGGCTGATATTTAGAGCCGGAATGTTCATGGTGCTGATTTGGATTGGACCTGAATTAGTTCTTTTGATATATAAGCCTGTAGACTGGATTGTTGATTCGGTTTACGAACAATACAATTCTCTTTTGCAGGGGATAGCCCTTGACCGGGCGTCTACCGGTTTAGGTCTCATTATAGGAAGTGCGATTACCATAGTTCAAGAGGTGGCAGGACTCCTGATTACCTTAATTCTGAACATTGCCGTGTTCTGGAATTACCTCAAACTGGCGCTATGCGCGTTGGAGCGATGGGTGGTACTGGGCCTTATGTATTATACCTCTCCCCTGGCCTTTGCATCCGGCGCCAGCCAGTCGACGGTCAATGTATGGAAATCATGGTGCAAGATGATGGCTTCAAATCTGATAGTTTACCTTTTGAACATTGTCTTTTTGTATGCGTATCTCAGTGCAGTGGCATACGCAAATGCAAACGGAAAAATAACGTTGGATTTTGCGCAGGATGCCCTGTCGGGCAACAATGGCGTACTTGTGTGGTATTGGGCTACTCTTGCAGTACTTAAAGTAGGACGCCAGATAGACCAATATCTGTCTTCGCTCGGGATGTCGGTCGCAAGCACCGCGAGCAACCTCGGAAATGAAGCGCTCATGGCTGCCGGTACCATGATGGCGGGGCTTAGAACTGCAGGAGCGGGCAGGCAATTAGTAGACAAAGCTGCACGGAAAGCCGGATATGCGAGCGCTGGCGGCGCACTGCGTCATGGTTTCCGTAGCATGATGGGGCAACCTCAGAAACAACAAAACTTCAGCGCTGCCAATAAGCCAACCAGTGCGGATATCAGCAGGGCGGTAAACAATAAAGGCGATGCTCTCAGCGGCAAGGGTACTGATAATAAGGTGGGCGAAATGGTTATAGGCGGCCCCGGCGTCAATTCTGAAGACCGCATCATGACGGCCGATGGCCGCACTCTCACCGAAGCGGGAATAATCCCTGCAGATGCAAAGATATCCGGCTCTACGGTGTCTGCGGACGGCATAACTACCGGTTACAGCACTCCTGCCGGAGAAAAGGGAACATTAAATATCGACTCAAATGATGCAGAGGGAGCAATCCCCTGTACGCTTCCTGATGGAACGGAAGGGTTCATACATAAGGATGTCACCAACGCAAACGATATCCCTGTTGAGCAAAATGCGGACGGAAGCATCAGAACCGATACCTCCGGTAACGCTGTCGTGGATACTGATAAACTCAACGCAGACAGGGCCAATAACGAACATTGGCAAGGGTTTATGGACGTTGCCGGAGAAGGGCAGGTCAACTCGCAGTTTGGCGCCGATGGTATAACGACTCATGAGGCCGCCGGAACGGGTGTTGGCGTAATGGAAGTAGCGGGGGCACATCCCGAACTCGCCAGAGACGCCGTGGTTAGCACAAACGATAGTGGCCAGGTATGCACGATGGCGCCGGTGCTGTCGCAGCAGGGCTTTGACAACATTGCGAGCGGACGTACTGCAGCCGGCGATGCGCTTGACGGCAAAACACCGGTCCGCGCTGTCGAGAATGGGCGGGTATGGGAGGCCGTGCCCGGGTCCATAACCCCTGTTGACGGAAAGAGAAACGTGTCTACTGCTGACTTCAAGCTCGTTGGAACCGAGGGCAGAGACGGCTCATTCACCCCGTATACTGGTGCTCAGCAGGTAAGGCCCGGTGTAATCGCTGACACAAAGTATAATCAGGCCATTCCCGGAGGCACAACAACCACTTATAAAGCGGATGCTACGAATTCAAGAACCGGTAACGGCGTGTCCGTTTCGGGAGCGGTGTCCGCCAAGGTAGCAAAATCCCCGAGCGAGGCGCAGAATATTGCAGAGGGCATTGGCAGCAGAATAGATACAGATACATTGGGACGCAGCCCGCAGTTCAGGCAGGTAAGCGAAAAGCTGCAGCGTGATTCAGCCTCCTTCTTTGTTGGCGACATGGGCCGGGCAAGCAGCAGTTTCCAAACCCAGATGGGGACTCTTCAGGGCGGCTTCAACACAGTTGCAAATGCCGGCGGGCAGACCAATCCCAACGTGAATAGTACAGCATGGACAAGCCGAGGTCAGTCCGGTAGAACCGTTGATAAGGAGCGCTGGGAAGCGGGAAAGCGAGAAGCGGATAAGTTTAATCCCGAGAATAGAGAGCGTGATTTCTTTTAAGCGAAAAGTTTTTTGCGAGGCGAAGGGCTCAGAGTAATACTCTGAGCCCCTGTGTTTATCTTTTTCTGGAGGAGCAAGGCGTATGGAAATATACGACAACTTGATGGATGAATTCGATGAATCGAAAGACAAAGCGGAAGGTGCGGGGAAAACAGGAAAGGATATATATGATTATGTAGGAGGGCTTTCCGAGTCGGATTCAACAGCCTGTACAGCGGCTAAAGCGGCGGCAGGTAGCGGTAACAGCGCTGCAGCGGAAACCACCTCTGCCGGTTCAGCCGCCGCATCGGGCGGTGGGAAAGCTGCTGGCGCTGCGGCAAACGCAGGTGCAGGCACAGGAGCAGCGGCCGAGAGCGCGACAGCAGCGGCAACAACGGCGTCTGCAGCCGCCACAGGTGCTGCAGGAGGTAGTTCTGCGGCGACGTCAACAGCTGCCTCTGCTGCGGCGGGAGGCCCTGTAGGATGGGTTGTAGGGGCTGTAATTGCGTTGCTTGCGAACAAGAAAATACGGAATGGATTATTTGTTATCATTCTTGTATCTACAATGCTGCCGTTGGTTTTTTTGTCTTTAGGCGTTGGGCTTACCACTATGGTTTTTGATGATGAAAAAATGAAATCGTCAGATGAAACGGTGTTCCAAGCCCAGTATGAGCTCTTGCATGAGGCAATAGAGCGGGGAGTAACCGCTGCTTTTGCCAAGGTGCAGCAGAAAATCATCGATGAAGCTATACGAGGCGGTTATGATATGGATTTGACACTGGCAAACACTCAGTACGACGGCTCGCATACGCTCATGTATGACCCCTACTGGCTTATGGCGATATACAGTGTATTTCATAATCAGGAAGCGACTTTTGAAGATGGTCTCCGAGATTTGGAAAAAAGTCTGGCCGACGCCGACCTGTGGGAGTACGAAAAGGTCGAGATGTCCGAGATGGTTACAAAACCATATCAGGACCCGACTGCCGCATGGGGAAATCCCAATGCCTTTGATGAGCAGGGGCGAATAAAAGTCTATGACGAAGAGAGGGAATTTCAAATGCCGCTTACAGACGCCTTTGGGAATCAAATTTATGATAGAGAGGGAAACGCTCTGTTTACGACTGTCAAGGCAGGCACCCCAGTGCGGACAAAATACCTCAAAGGCGCGATAACCGGATTTAAGCATGAGGAAGCAGAAAAGTCTCTCGGAGCAAAAAAGGAAGACTGGGATAAGTTCTATGATAAACCAATAAATGTACTTGGCAGCAATATCTTCGAGCAAGCCCTCAGTTGGCTGGTGTCCCCCGGTGACGTGAAAAAAGCTTATAAGGAAAAATACGGGAAAGACTACGTTATGGACGTCCCTTCACACGGGACATTCTTTACAAAAGTGTATGAAATCGCAACGGCAACCGAACAGGGATTATACAACACGACCAATGGCATAGAAAACGATGATTATATAACCGGCAACGGAAATCGCACCTTTTACGATATGCATAATGTCAGCGACATTAGAGACGGAATAATGGCGCTGTACGAGGTGATAAGCAAAATAGAGATAAACAACAAAGACGTAAAGGCCGACATAGAATCACTGTTGAGAGAGGAAAAATATGATTTTACCTCCTATCTCGCTCCCTTCAATCAATACGCACATGACATGTATTACCCGGAGATTGAAGCACTGAACGAAATTGTTTCCGAGTGGAGCGATTATGATAGTGAAAACTCCTTTTCTATAGAGATGTCGACCATGAAGCGAATCGAAGACTTTTGCCTGAAGTTTTATGACTCCACAACCCGACTGGATTTAAAGGAGGGCGAAAAGGCTGAAATATACGAAAACTGCCGCAAGGTGTTGCGGGGCATGCGGGATAATAGAGTAACCCTTCAGTTTACCATTGACGGTGAAGGTAACGTTGTTTCTACGACAGGCGGGGCGACGGGCTCGAACACCCCGGGCGGCGCGGCAATGAACGACGAATTCATGTCAAGGTATTTGGCTGAGTTGGAATCTTCGGAAGGTGGGGCCATTAGGAAAAAAATACTTGCCGTTGCTGCTAAATATGAGCAAATGTATACGGAATATAAATGGGGAGGTAAATCCCTTCCCGGCTTGGACTGCTCGGGTTTTACGGCCCTTGTCATGAGGGAAGTGTTTGGCGACAAAATGCCGTTTGGCGGAGCCTCATATGAGCAGGCCAAGTGGTGCTCAGCCCGCAACGCCTTTTTTACAGATAAAAGCATGCTGCAGCCCGGAGACCTAATTTTCTATCGCTTGAGTTCCCGTAACGACGATAAGGCGTTCAAAGTCACACATATCGCCATATACGTCGGAAGCATAGAACACAATCTCAAGTTTTCGGGGAAACCGCAGTATGTGCATAGCGGCACTGGCTCTATTACAAAGTTTTACGGCGAAATCGGACGCAACCGGCCTAAAGGCGGCGTGGGATACACTCCGTTTACATATAACGAGAGGGATATCGTTGGATTCGGGTCTCCTACCTCTGTCTACTTGGAAAAGTATGGAGCAATAAAGCCGGAAGACTTTGCGCTCACTGAGGCAGATAGTGCAAAAGCTGACGTTCCGGATAAGATAAAATCAATGGACAAAAACAAAGTGTTAACTCCAACAGACAAGTTTGACGGAGAACCGCTTGCGCAGCGCGAGATGAAATACTATTATTACTGTTCATGCGAAAAATGCCGAAAGAAGGGTTCCGACACCAACACAAAGAGAAAGACGGGCACGGTGGCGTTGTCGCGTGACGCATTGGTAGACATAGGAGAAAAGGCGGGGCGCGGCGAACTGGATAGCGGCTGGAGAACGAATATCGACCCGGCTAAAACTGTGGTTGAAATCGACGGCGTCTTGTACCGTGTCGAAGAATATGCCGAGGGTCCGCACAAAGCGGATGCGAATTATATTGGCATTTATACGGACGACCACGAAAAGGCCATAACCAATAACTACTATGAGGAAGGCAAGAAAACAAAGCAGGTCACGTTCTATACCTACGGAATAGATAAATCCGAAAAAAACTACAAAGACGCAACGGCCAGCTGCGGCAGTACCTGAGGCACCACTTTCGGACCTTAGATTAGGTCGAATAAGAGCGCTATTTTGGAGGATAAGCTGCGGAGAGCGCTGACGATTGCCGAGACAACAGAACAAAAAGGAGATGTATAACAGTGCAATATTATATCCCAAGGAATTACACAAACGCAGGAAAATTCCTCAACGGCATGGTAGGACTCCGAAACGGAATTGAGGCGGGGATATTAGGATACGGTGCGTATTTAATGTTAAAGGTATTTCTAATTACCGCAGACACGACAGTTAAGCTGGTGGCCTACCCTGTTGTGATACTGCCGCTGGTCATCTTTGCCGCTATCGGTGTAGGCGGCGATAGTTTAACACAGAGGCTTAGATTGATGGTGATTTGGGCGCGAAGGAAACGACAGACAAAATACCATAGATAAGGATAGGTGTTATGGGAAAAAATAGAAAAAGAAACGCAAAGAAAAATGGAAGTCTATACACCCAAGACCTCGTACCCATAAGAAAGATTGAGCAGGGAGTGGTAGAATACAAAGATGGTTCCTACGCCAAGGTCGTTGAAGTGGAACCGATAAACTTCACGTTGCGCAGCTACGCTGAGCAGGAAGACATACTGTACTCCTTTATGGCGTATCTTAAGGTGTGCCCTCCTGTAATACGGTTTAAAAGCATAACGAGAAGAGCCGATATCGATGCCCATATCAATAAGATATATGAGGGACTTAAAGATGAGCCGGATTCGAGGCCCCATGAATTGGCGAGCGCGTACGCACAGCTGCTGCGCCAGCTTGGGTCAAGAGAAGCGCTTACTCGACGGTTTTTCACAATAATCCCCTATTTTGGGCCCAAAGTTCCCATAGGAGAAGTAGCGGTAAGACTGGAGAACGATGTTACTACTCTCAGAAGCTTCCTCAGCCAGTGCGGCAACAATTTAAAGTCCTCAGAGACCCCCAACATGAACGCGATGGAGCTGTTCTATGTGCAGTTCAATCCTGCCTCGTCTATTGCCGAGCCGGTAATGTCCCGCATAAACAAGGTAGGCTTTGATGTCTGCGCAAAGGCGAACATAGACTTGTCTAAAATGAAAAAGCCGCCTCAGATTCCCCCCTCCATGTTTGTCGCGCCTCGCGGGGTGGATTTTACCCATCCAGACTACTATATCATGGATGGCATGTATTATACGCACATGTATATTACGGCGGACGGCTATCCCAATAAGGTGTATGGAGGCTGGCTGAGCAGCATAGTGAACGCCGGCGACGGTATTGAGGTGGATGTTCAGCTTGAACGCAAGGACCGTGGAAAAACGCTGGAAGATGTGTCGAGGCGCATGCGCATGAACAAGAGCCGGCTTAAGGGCATCGATGACTCTCGGACCGATTTTGAGGACTTGGCGAGCACCGTTGCTTCGTGTTCCTTTATCAAGGCTTCGTTACAGCAGAACAACGAAGACCTCTATTACATGTACGTCCTTATAACAGTTTCCGACAGGACATATAAGGGGCTGCAGTACAAAACCAAGCAGCTCAGTACAATTTTAAAAGGAGCGGACATACAGGTGAGCTCGTGCAAATGGGAACAGGAGGAAGCCCTACAGACATGTCTCCCCACTACTTATATAAATAAATCTATCAAGCGCAAGGCAGGAAGGAACGTGACCACCAGCGGAGCTTCGTCGAGCTACATTTTCTCCTCCTTCGAAATGACCGATGAGAACGGAGTGTTGATGGGACTGAATAAACAGAATTCTACGCTGTGTATCTTAGACCTGTTCAACTCAAGGATTTACAAGAATGCGAACATGGTCATCATAGGCACGTCTGGCTCCGGCAAGACCTTTACGATGCAGCTTATGGCACTGCGTATGCGCCTGCTTGGGATACAATCCTTCATCGTAGCGCCCTTTAAAGGACATGAATTTAAGCGCGCCTGCATCAATATCGGCGGCCAGTATGTAAAAATATCCCCTGCCTCCTCCAATTGTATCAATTTGCTGGAGATTCGCCCGATAGACGTGGCAGATGAGGAGTATTTCGAGTATGGCTCTTTTGACCCGAATCAAGACACATATCTTGCGAAAAAAACACAGCAGGTAAAAGCGTTCTTCTCTCTTCTACTTCCCACTATAACCAACCTCGAAGAAACCGTTCTGGACGAAGCGATAATCGAGTGCTATAGAAGAAAGGGCATTACTCATGACAACGAGTCCATCTTCATCCCCGGAACAAGAAAGACCAAGCCTATGCCTATATTGGGAGACCTTTACGAAGTCCTTAGTGAGAAGCCGGAGGCTTGCAACCTCGCTACGATTATAAGAACCTTCGTTTCGGGGTCGGCACAGAGCTTTAATCAGCAGACCAATGTAGACCTTGACAACAAATATATCGTTATCGATATTTCCGAGTTGTCCGGCAAACTGCTCCCAGTTGGCATGTTCATTGCATTGGACTTTGTATGGGATAAAGTCATGGCGGACCGCACTCAGAAAAAAGCTATTTTTATCGATGAGGTCTGGAAATTGATTGGCGGAAGTTCGAATCAGTATGCGGCTGACTTTGTGCTGCAGATATTTAAAATAATACGAGGATATGGCGGCGCCGCTATTACGGCTACCCAGGACTTGCACGATTTTTTTACGCTGCAGGATGGTAAATTTGGTGCAGGTATAGTAAACAATGCGAAGACAAAACTCGTATTAGACCTGGAACCGGACGAAGCCGATTACGTCAAAAATGCATTCAAATTATCCGATACGGAAATCCGCAGGATACGCGGGTCGGAACGCGGCGAAGGGCTTATAATTTCAAACTCAAACAAGGTTACGGTCAAAATCATTCCAAGCCCACTTGAGCAGGAACTTATAACTACAGACCGTGCCGAAAACGAGGCTATTGCAAAGCGCAAAAAAGCAGAGTTTGAAGCACTGAAGCGTCAACGTGAACAGGCAGCTGCTGACCAGATGGAGTAGTACACATGTCGTTTTGCGCTAAGTGCATATAAAACCGAATAAATTATATTTAATAGTACATAAAACACATATAAACGCGATTTAGTAGACTATAAAACACTAATATTTGAATTGGATTGCAGATTATGGCTCGCGGCGGAAAATAATGGTATTATAGTCACTAAAACGGCAATGATTAAATATAATGTACACTAAAAAGAAGTGAAGCGCAATAATATGTACACTTATAAGGGAATAATGCTTGTGCTGCTGTGCGCAACGGTTTGCAGTATGTTATGCCGTAATAATACCGCGAGAAATGCGCTGAGTTGCAGAGAATATATACAGAAAGGACATTGAAAAACATGCGGAATCCATTGACGGAAAATGAAATGCATCTGCGTAGCTTGGTCGAAATGTTCGCTCCGTGTACCTGGGAGCAGTTTAAGGCTGCGGCAAAGAGAGCCCTTCCACAGCTTTCCGAAAGAGAGATACTCGAAGGAATGAAAACCCTCTATCAAGGTAAACAAGGGTTCTTCCTCAGTGATAACATTGTGCGTCTGTCGCCGTATGATGCACAAGCTGGCCCCGATTTTACAGCTGTCCGCAGCAGAGCTGTATGGACCGCGATCGCGTATTTGACCCCAGAAACATACCCGCATATGTACCGCATCTTTGACAGGGGCGCCGACCCTGTTTGTTACTATTCTTTTATGCACATCAGGCGTTTTTCTAATGATGACGGCACCGAAACAACGGTAAAAATCGACTACGATATCGTTAGCGTTAAGCAGGACGATGTGGCTTTGGCTAACCATTATGTATCGGTGGTATGCCGTGACAGATTCGCGGAGCACCGCCGCTTTGTATACTGTCTCTCGTCCTTTGAGGAAGCCGAAAAATACATAATGCCTCAGGGACACAAGTGTTACTTTGCCGTAGTTACGGGTAACGAGGTCAGCGATGACTTAGAGCCGCCGGTCGCTTTCTTCGAGTGGGGGCTTGAATCGTGATTTCGGAAGTAAAAAAGACGCTGGAATCCGCCCGTGCCGCCATGATATGTGCCGAGAAGCATATTGGAACGGCTATGCTGTGTGAAGGAACGGAGCAGGATAACATTTTGGCTGCATATGACAAAATGGAAACGGCGATACTGCTGCTGAGAGATGCGCTGTTGTATTATTTGCCCATTCATACAAACAACATTACGACTAATCACATGAATGCCGGGTTTCCTTCGTTCACAGTGTCTGCTCGGCGCACTTCATATGGTTTCAAATTCGATGCGCCATGCGTGCTTAAAAGGCGGAACAAGAGAGCCAGACATTTCTATCGCGCTGCATTCAGCGCAGCGATGAGACGTCTCATATCCGCAACTCCTTCTCTTGAAATCGAGCATATTACCAGAGCTATTATAGTGTTTGAACAGGCGTGTAAAGCCGGGCAAGCCGCAGGCGTAGATGCAGATAATATCGAGGTGAGTGCTATTGTAAACGTGCTCTGCGAATACTTCATTGTGGACGATAACCCTTTAAATTGTCAGATGATATTTACAGCACATATGGCAGAACAGAGCGGCTTGAGCATACATGTGATTGATGTAAACAGATGGAGCGAAGCACAAAAAATACTGCAAAAATTGCTGAACAAAGTTGACTGAACAACGCGCCTATTTTGTGGTATAATCCATACACAGTTATCCCTATTATTTTTGGGGCAGTTACCCCTCATATTTTTCTACGTGTTTCCCGCTTTTTTTATAAGGGATAACTGAACCCCCATGAAAGCCGATAAATCCGAGGACACCGCCAGAAAACGGCACCGCCGCCGCCCGGGCCATGGGAGGTAGCAGTTCCTTTTCGGCCTTGGCTGTACGGCCCTGGGGGTTGGGTTTAATCGGCGTGTGAGAGGAAGGTGCTTAGAGCCGTGAAAAAGCCAAAATACGGAACAAGACCAGACATAACGTTGCAGATAATGTTGATGGCGGGAGAACTCCCACGGTCTCTCTACCCCGTCATCCAATATCCATCAACGAACATAAGCACAATATACAACCTGTTCGGGCGTTTCGAGGGGTTGGTGAGGCTTTGGACGGATGAGAATAATCCCGGCGAAAAAGCCTGGAGGTTAGATGCGTCGAATCAGAACTTGGCTTTTATCGAAAAAGCATACGGCCGGGATTTGATAGAAGAGGCAATAAGTGCTACTTCGGGATTTAGTTATAAAAAGTGGGGGATACAGCGACGGCAGAGAACGGCTGAAACGATGTTTATGGCCCATCACGCAGGGTATCCCGTAGTGATGTATCGCGCAGCGGGAGAAAAGAGCTTGAGGGAAAAGGCCGGCGATATGTGGTTCAGCAGTCGTTTTATAAAGGGCGACTACGGCAATGGTGTTGCAAACATGAAATACTGGCGGTTCACAGGCATGATAACGCGAGCCGGCACCCCATACGTCCTCTACTCTACCGGTGATGCTCTTATGAAATGGTCAGCCGAATCCGAACTGCGATGCTCAAACGTTTTGATGAGGGCCGCGAAGCGGTACGACATACATTGCAGCGGGAATCCTAACGACAAAATAGACGACGCCATAGTGTTCGGGTATGGGGAGACAGATATCCCCTATAAGTATCTTACAGAGACGAAGAACCATACGCTGCTTACGCTGCGAAGCGGTCTTCGGTGCTACCGAAACCTATACTATGTTCCAATGAATGCTAACGGTATTCGACAGCTTCAAATTCAGCTGGAACCTGACTGGCGAATGGCGATGACCATGGGTTTTAAAAACCTGTCCGCTGTACATAGCCGTGAAGCCTGCGGTTACGATGCTGTCGATGCGGAGGGTCGCAAGGTTTTTTATTTCACGGATGGGAATCTTAATGCTTATGGACGATATATGAACCTTACTATCGACGATTCCGAAAGACACATTGTCGTCTGGTCATGGCAAGGTCCGCTCATGAATCGATTATTAGATAAGCGTAGCATACGCGTCACGATGATAGACATGGACCTATGGTCCGAGTTTTAAGACCGGAAAGAGGGACAGAGACAAACCGGGAGCGACAGCTGAATAACCCACTTCAAATCCACTCATCAGAGTGGATTTATTATATTCCTGCAACATAGGCTGCTTTGCTATGTCTCCCCTACCCCGCTCTTGCAGGAGAATTGTATTGAGAGGTGATTAAAGAATGGCAATAAACCCAATGCAAAGCGAAAAGGAAGCACGTAATGCATTGTTCAAAAAAATGTTGATGTGCGTAGGTGTCGGAATTGTGGCATTAGTTCTGGCGGGATATGTCGCTCAGTCAATGGGATACCTCATGTCTCTTGGAAACTCATGGAATCGTAAAGAGTTCACATTAAACCCGTTTAAGAGCCTCATATACTGTGTGAGCACGAAATACGGCTGGATATCAATAGCGTTGCTTATTTTTGTTGCAACGGCAGTCGTGGTATACCTACGTCACTACGACAAGTTCTATGGCAGAGATAATGACGCACGCGGATTTAAGCGCAGCAGTAAAGGCACATACGGTACGGCGTCGTTAATGGATAAGAACGATATCAAGAGGATTATGTGTGTAAAGCCCATAGAGGATACATACGGAACCATATTGGGGACTCTCGGAAAGAAGGAGATAGTCAGCGTACCGACAAATCAAAAAGGCATTCAACTGAACCCGCATGTCGCGGTATATGGCGCATCCGGCTCTGGCAAATCATGGTCCTTCGTCCGTCCACAGATATTCCAATGCGCGAAGCGTCGCGAGAGCATTATCGTAACCGACAGCAAAGGAGAAATGTATCGGGACACTTCTATTCTGCTGCGCAAGATGGGTTACAACGTCAAGGTGTTCAATCTGGTAAACCCCGACAACAGTGATGCGTGGAATTGCTTCGGAGATATGACGGGCACGGAGGATTACCTCTTTATGTGCCAGCAGTTGGCCGAAAGCGTAGTTAAAAATACGCAAGTCGGAGGCAAGCCGGGTCTGTTTGATGCGCAGATACAGTCACTGCTTACAAGCTTGGCCTTGTATGTGCTTCTGGATAGGAATAGAGCTCCCGAAGACAAGAGCCTTGGCGCTATCTACCGCCTGCTAACCAGTAAAACGTCAGAGGAGTTGGAGAATCTGGTCAACAGCGCTAACATCGAATGGCAGATAGAAAATAGAGGAGAAGAACATCCCTGCAGAGCTCCGTTCCAACCCTTTATCGAAGCATCGCCAAACGCGAAAGCTAACATAAAGAGTAGTCTTGGAAGTAAGCTTCAGCTGCTGCAGAACCCGCGCATAGATAACATAACCAAATACAATGAGATATCTCTTACTCGCCCAGGCAAGGAACCCTGCGCATATTTCGTACTGATGTCGGACCAGGACAACACAATGAACTTCCTAAGCGCATTATTCTTCAACTTTCTGTTTATCCGTCTGGTACGATACGCAGATTCTACTCCAAACGGCATGTGTCAGGTCCCGGTCAACTTCATACTCGACGAATTCGTCAACATCGGACAGATACCGGATTTCACGAAGAAATTGAGTACGGTGCGCAGCCGTGGATTGAGTGTATCATGCATCTTCCAGAACATATCTCAACTTGAAACTCAATACACCCAGGATGGCGCGACTATCATTCTCGGAAACTGCGACACCCAACTGGTTTTAGGCGTATCGGCAGACCCCAAAACCGCCAAACTCGTGACTGACCTGTGCGGCACAATGACAGTAAACGTCAATTCTACGCGCTTCGCGCAGCATTCGATGCAGGTGGCTGAGATAATTCCTGCCTACCAGACTACAGAAGGACTCGGTAAGCGAGACGTATTTACCCCTGACGAGGTAAGAAGGCTCAGCAAAAACAGCGTAATAGTCATTGTACGAGGACAGAACCCTTTCGTTTGCGACAAGTACGACTACACAAAGCATCCGTACGCAAGGCAACTTGTCCGCGCCAGCCCTGTTAAGCATATACCTGTGTGGCGGCGGCGGGATATGGAGCGAAGGGAAGAGGCTAATAAGCATATGTGCCAAGCCGGGGCGGGACGCCGTCCTCCTGTGGACAATTCCTTTGGTGCGCCAGGCGGAACAGAGCCCGATGCCATGAGTATTCCCACACTTGCCTTTGATGACTCTCACATAAACAAAAACGCACGGGAGAACAAAAGTCGCGCTGCCCCATCTTCCGGTTCGGCGCACAGCTACGGCAACGGTAACGGCAAGCCCTCTCCCCCATCCTCTGCTGCACGGGAACAGCGCACGCCGAGTAATTTTTTCGATACAAAAGAGACGGATTCGCTGGTGAAGGCCAATCCTCTTCCTGAGAGCGTTAACCCCAGCACCAACACGAACCAGCCGGGTCCCGATATGCGTTCACAGGATGTAAGACCACATAGAGCCAAACTGTCAGAGATAAAGCCATCCGATGGCTACTGAGCATAGCAGCTAAGCTTCAAGTTCAAAAGGGCAGAAAGCTGCTTTTTTTATATAAAAAACACAAAAAAACTTAAAGGAGAAAGACAATGCCTAAGAAGAAAATCGAAGAAGTAACCGTAGAGGAGAAAGTGCAGGACCTGGGCAGCGGCGTTATTCAGGAGGCCCCCGGCAGTTATGAAGATAAGATAATTTCGATTGACGGCAGTCTGCAGGCGACGACTGTTGAGAGCGAAGAGTGGGCAGATGCACGCCTGCTCAATGAGAGCTTTAGAGGCAGCAAGCTCCTGACCGGTGTTATCTCCGGTACGGAAACCAAAACCACGGACGGCCAGTCGGCGGTGCTGGCTGTTATTTCTTTCGGCAATAACACGCACCGGGTATACGTTCCTGCCACAGAAATGTTCCCCGTAGTCAAGGAGATACGGGACCGCTCCCCTGAGGAAGCGGCAATCATACAGCTCCGCCGTTGCCTCGGAGCCGAGATAGATTTTATGGTCACTAAGCCGCTGATTGAGGAGGATAACATCGCCATCGCAAGTCGCGTCGAGGCCATGCGTGCCAAAATGCTCGAAAACTACTTTGCGGTCAACAGGTGGGGAACCCCCGTCAATAGAGGCAGGGTGCTTGAGCCCGGGATGCGCGTAGAGGCTCGTGTCATGACTGTGCAGAACACCTACATTACCTGTGAGGTCATGGGCGTGGATACCGATATCCCCCTATTAGAGTTGTCATATACCCGTATGCAGGACCCGCACATCAAGTACAGCGTCGGACAGCGTGTGGCGGTCCGCATTAAGGAGCTGGAGAAAGACCCTGAAAAGGGCACGGTAAACCTCGTCTGCAGCATCAAGGACGCTCGGCCCAACCCCATGCGGCGGAATATACACAAGTACAAGGAGAAGGACATTTTCTCCGGCACGGTTGCCGGCCTCACCCGCTCCAGGATTTATGTGACTCTCCCTGATGAGACCACCGTATCCTGCAGATACCCCCAGCGCGAGCAGGTTCCGCTTCGCGGAGACCGTGTTAGCGTGAAGATAATGAAAATCTACCCTGACACCCTCAAGATTGACGGCCTGATAGTAAAAGGCAGTTATTGATTAGCGTTCACTCCCCCATCATTTCGCAGGCCGGGCAGAGCATATTACCTCCCGTTCGGCTCGGCCTGCGGTTAAATACTCCTTAACGAAAGGACTTAGAATCATGGAAATTAAGCCCGGCCAACATAAATGGTACAAGGAATACGATAGAGTTTGGGCGAACAAGAATGGCTACTTCCATGACGGACGTGACGTATCATGGATTGAAAACAACGATGCGATAGTCAGTATAACCGATATCTACGGCAGTAACGGCATGGGAGCTACATGGAGCGTTCTTTATCTGTGCCCGGTGTATGCACAGCGCCCGCCGATGATAGACCTGCGCAATCTCCTGCTCCTTAACGACGGCAACGGCATGCAGTACAGCGTGTATGAAATAGAGAAAGACACCTATGCCCTTTGCGGACGGATTAACGTCACGGTTGACGATAATGATACTGCCGAAACGGTGCAGATAGCCATAAACCGCATCATCCGAACTGCCGAAGATACCTGCAACGGCATCATATCGCAGCTGTCGCGCATGAATATCGCCATTAGCAAGGGTGATATCATGAATGCGCTTCGTGCGGTCCACCTGAATCCCGATATTATCCCCTGTAGCTGAGAGACGGGTGGGTATAACACATGGCAACGAACAATGATTGCAAAAAATACGATTAGAACAAGGAGAACGTCAAATGCCACGGAAAAAGTCACAGCCGCCGGCTGCAGAAACCAACGGAGTGAACAGCGGCGCATTGGAAATGGTTTCGTTTACTGTTACTGTAGATACGGACACGGAAGCAGGGAGGCGCATAATTGCTGCACTGAGAAATAACCCGGACCCCGGAGCGCTGATTCTTGCAGGTCTCGATGCAGCCCCCTCCCCTACCCCGCCTTCGCCGGATACTTCGATTAAGGAGTTGGTCGATGCGCTGCGGGTATTCATATCCGACTGCATACGCGAGTCCATAACGACACTGTACGCAGAACGAGACGCTGCTGAAAACGCTGAAATAGCCGAATCATACAGAAAAAGAGACGACGATATGGTTCGAATAGAAGATGCCAACAAGGCTGCAGTTGAAGCTATGGTAACATACCAGGACGAAGGTGAAATGGAAACGGTCGCTAAGGCGCAAGGGCTGCGCCGCGTCAGTCACAAAGAATAGCGATTACGACTCGCGAAAGGGTCTTATTTATGAAAAAGCTGCTGCTCAGTGTACTGCTTGGTATAAGCCTGGCGATATTGATTTCCCATTGCGGGATGAACTCAAGCGTATCTTCGCCGCACCGGCGTATGGGCGACGAACTGGAAATAGCCGAGCGGATGTTTTAAAATCGCAGTTCCAATACAACACTGCGGACTGCGCTGCAAATACACAGATTACCAACAGGGAGAATAGTGAAAGGAGAGTCGGTGGGACCGGCGAATAACGGAATGGCAAGATACTGTAAGGAATGTGAAAACGAGATACCCGCAGGATACGACATATGCCCCACCTGCGGTGCGTTGGTCGACGGAACGGGCAATTATTACGATGAGGTAGACGACGAGGAAGGCATCGGCAACAAGAGGTTTGGCTTTAATCTGCGCAAACTCAAGCAGCAGCGCGAACGGCGTTCCGCTTATCAGGATGAAGATGTAACAGACGAAAAAGCCAGAGGCGGCCGCACGGACGATACGCAGTTACGGTCTGCGGGCGGCGATGGCGGCACTGTTGGTGTAGGCCAGTGGCTGATAACGCTGCTGCTGTTGTGTATCCCTTTGGTAAACATAATCCTGATTATCAAGTGGGCGGTCGATAAGACTACGTTGCCCAGCAAGAAAAATTTTGCGAGAGCGCAGCTCGTGATGATTGTTTTGAGTATGATGCTATCCATACTGTTCATGGCCATAATGGGCAGCGTTGTGGCCTCTGCGCTGAAGGGCTTGCTCGGGAGCGCTGACGGTTCGCTTGCCGGCCTCTTTAGCGGCACATCACGGGGAGAAGAACTCACGGCCCCATCCAGCACTATGGAAGACCTCTTCAACACCGGCGAGGAACAGACGCCAACTGATACAATGAACGGAGATTCCAGCACAGCCCCCAATGCTCTGGGTCAGTCAGAGACCGTGTCGGGAGCTCAGCAGGGCGGCGATGTGGAATACGGCGATGGAGTGACCCTCAACGGCAACGTATCCATTGGCAACGGCGACCAGTATTCGGCCGGCGAAGGCAGCCATAATGCAGGCACATCGCCCAATACCAATCCGGCCGCCGCACAGGGCGTCGGATACGATGAAGTAATACAAAAGCTCAAGGATACAGGAGTATCGGTAATGCAGCCCATAGATTCTAACCTTCAGGCGTCTACCGGCGTGGCGGTCAGGATGACTGTTAACAACCAGATGTACTTTGTGTTCGGAATGAAGATTCAGAACAAGGGCGCGGAGCCCATTACCCCCTCTACCGCCCTGTTCGTCAATGCTACCCAAAACGGTACATCGCTCGTCATGGACAACTCGGTGCTCAAGAGCGAAGACGCGAATGCCGTTTCGACGGCTATACCCGCAGGCAGCGAGGCCACCGTTTTCTACAGCTTTGTGGTTTCAAGCCCGGATGCAGATATACAGGTCAGCGTTGAGAGCTGGGACTTCGACAGCAAGGTCATCATCCAAAACTATCCCCGCTGATGTGACGTCCTTACAGGGAGGCGAGGTGATTTGATTGGACAAAAAGAAACTTGAAGAGATGAACGCTTCCTGCACGGACAGGACAGAAACGGAGCAGGAGCTCCAGACCGCCTTCACAGAGCACATCATGCTCTCCGGCACGGTAATTGGAACCAGGGAAGACCGGGTTTCCGGAGCCCTGTTCGCCCGGGTACGGTATAAGGACAAGATGGTATCCATACCGGCGTCCGAGTTATCCCTATATGCACTCACGCTGCGCGACAGTGAGCGTTCGAATTTTGAAATAGGTCTCGCTCGCCGATGTGCGGGCGCCGATGTGGATTTTTATGTGACCTATGTGGACGATGATACGGGCGAGGTATTTGGGAGCAGGGCTGCAGCTTTGAAAACCAACATTTACCGCTATTACCTCGGCATAGGCGCCACGGGCGGATATGTGGAGGAGAAGGACCGTGTCAGGCCGGGGCTGACGATAGACGGAAAGGTGCTTGTGGTAAATGCAAAATCCCTGGTTCTCGAAATCCGGGGTGCAGACGTGCTTATCCCTGCGCGGGAGCTTATGTACATACGGCATCCTACCATATACGAGTTCTTCCAGCCGGGACAGCGACTCAATGCGGTCATAACCAACGTCATTTGCGACACGAGCCCTGAGCACGTTATGGTCGTTGCCAGCGTGAAAGCGGCGACCCCCAACCCCAAACGGTATAAGATTCGGGATTATACCCCCGGCGATATGGTGTCGGGGCGCGTATTGAAAGTCGGAGCCCGAATGGTCTTCGCACTCATAGACAAGGACGTTGATGTGGCATGTCCCATCCCAGTGGGCGTAGAGCCGCTGGCGGTGGGTGATGCTATCGTCCTGCGTATAAGCGAAGTGAACGAATCCCAGCTTCGCATATATGGCGACATACTTAAACGGGATAATGCGTTTATCCGCCTCTGATTCCGATAACGAAAGTCGAGTGCGGCACATCGCAAGACCCAAATGCCGCATTCAACTCCTTTTATGAGAGAAGCACGGCTTCTCTTTTTTTTATACACGCGACACACAAAGAACAATACAGACAGAGAAAGGAAATCTTATGAATTACTTAAAACGCGCATTTGCAATTTTCCTTGCACTCGCTCTGTGTACGAGCAGTCTTGCTATAGCCTTCGCCGCAACTACTGCCGTACCCGTTACCTTCAATCGCAGCACCGTAATGGGCGAAAAGTGCCATGAGCGTATAGTGACCGTAGAGGCTACAGGGTCATGGTCGGGTATATCAGCTCAGTTCGAGAATGGCAAAGACGGGCTGGTAACGCTACTGGAAAGGACGCCTGAAGAAGCCAACCTTATCATAATCCCAAAGACCGAGGGACTTACATTCAACAAGGAAAAAGGTGTTCTGGAGTACGCTTTAGACGAGGGGCGCTTTACTCTGGACGACGACAGGGATATATTCCGCTCTTCCTACAGCTATTCAGTGCGATTCGATTGTGCGGCAGGAAAGATTGACGGCAATGGACTAACCATCAATTACGGGGCCCTGTCGGCCACCATAGGCGATGCGGCAGAGGTTATTCCCAATACTGTTGCGGCGAACGGCTCCATATCCAGCGATAAGCTGGATGGCCACGACGACCTGGCAATAAAAATAACCGGCGCTGACAACGTAAGGGTCGGAGGCCAGTACGAGGTAGAGCTCGTTCAGGGCGCCAGCGAAGGCGCGCTGGACCTGGCTTGGAAACGGAACGGCAAGCCGTTCAGTCCGGGCGGTGCAAAATTCACCGAAACCGTCACTCAAACCTTGATTGACGATGCCGTTGATGGTAAGATTACTTACGAAGTAACGGGCATTTGCGGCAAGTGTCAGGAGGTAAAGACCGCGTCAGGTAGCGTTCCTGTCAGCACCACGGCGGTGGTAAAGCTGGATTATGTGGATGAGAAGGGCAACGATATCAGCTCCGTGTTCTCGCCTAAGCCCGCGATAGAGATGACCGGCGCCCCCAGGAGCGAGGCGACTATCGTTACTCCCACCACCGACAGATACCAGTTTAAGGCGTACGTCCTGTCCACCACCGAGGGCGCCGAGCCTTCCGGCTATCTGGACAGCGTTACCGACAACACCGTCACCTTTGGTGTGGGCAACGCCAGCCATATTCTAATCACATATCACGCCAAGGCCGACGTCAACGTAAAGTATGTGGATGTAAACGGACGCGACCTCTATGCTGCGGGCATATTCCCGGCGGATGTGAAAAACGTCATTTCCGGCTTGCGCGGCAATGATTTTGAGCTGCCCGTCCCCATGCTCGCCAACTACACCTTTAAGGAACTGAAGGTGGAAACGGCGCAGGGCAAGACGGAATCCGTAACCGGCTTCGACGCCGCCACCCGCAAAGGCAAGTTCAATATAGGCAAGGATACTACCATATCGGTAATCTACATGCCAAACACCCATGTACTCGCCATTACCGACCCTGCCGGCAAGGCACTGCCCGGCGGTACTATCAAGGTTTACAATAAAAATTCCGTTGTCGTGCCCACGCCTACCCCCTTCCTTAACCTGAGCTTGGCTACACCCGGTGTGACCGTTACCGGCAGCGAGCTGTATTCCGGCACCGCCGACGCTAACGGCAGGTTCGCGCTCCCCGTACTGCCGGAGGGCAATTACGTAGTTCTTCAGCAGACGGCGGCAAACGGTTATTATGTTACCTCCGAAAACTGGAACTTCGCCATAGACAAGGCCAACGCTATCACCGGCACTACTACAGTTAAGAACTACCAGGTCATAAAGACCGTCCAGTGCGTAGCTGCATCTACGAACAGCGTCATAAAGAACGCCACAATAGGCGTATACGACTCCGCTAACAAGCTGATAACCTCCGGCACTACAGACGATAACGGCAAGGTGCAGTTCTGGCTCCAGGCTCCCGGACAGTACACCATAAAGCAGACCAAGGTGGACGCCCCGTACACCCTATCCAGCGAGGTAATAAACGTCAAGGTCGCCAACACCGACAAGGACACCGGCAACAACCTCTACACCATACGGAACACCGTGCCCGTACAAACCGGCGCGGCCGAACTCGACTCTCGTTTAGTCATAGCATTCGTGGTCTCCACGGCCCTGATTGCCGGCGGCGTATTCATAGTCAAGCGCTTCGAGCTTGACCGCTGACACCACTTTAGTACGCTCTGAGGCGCAGATGCCCGTCTGTGCCTTCTGCGTAGCACCCCCAGTACCCTCCTGGGCGTGTATCCTGACCGTCGTTTACGGCGGTCAGGAATTGTTTTGTGCTATCGAGAATTTCCTCGCCATATTTGATTGATATAACAAATTCACACGAACCAGACGCCGCCCTACGGAGGTGCAGCCCCACAATACATATCAAATCGCTATTCGTTTAGAGTCGGAAGAGTATACTGTTCATGCGTAAAAAAGAGAGAGGTGTTGAATAATGTATTCGTCGCGGCGATACAGGCCCTTTACAACAACGCGAAGAAACTGGCGTTCCCTGCGCCTCATGCGGGCGCATTTGCTGAATTGGCAGCGAAGGCGGCGCTGGCGCCGCCGCAGATACCGCTACGAAAGCGAGCGGGATTGACCGGGCAATAAAAAAAAGAATAAGATTTTTATAAAAAGTAAACAAATATAGTTGACATATAAAGGATGGGTAGATTATAATAAAAGTGAGAAAAACGACGGGCAGCAACGCTGCGCCGTTGTTTATACAAGGCCGAAATTACGGCCGATGCACTTGATAATCCATGAGGGAGGTAGTTTGTTCTATGAAGCGTATCGTATCCCTTCTGCTGGTAAGCCTGCTGGTACTTATGCTCGCCGCTACGGCGTGCAATAAAGAGACTGTCAACGTTACCGCAAAGGAGGAAGCCTCTGCAGAAGACGTAGAGGAAAAGATGGGGGATGCCGATGAAGGCGAGGTTCCCGCAGTGAACGGCGAGACAAGCCCCGCGCCCGGAGAGACGGCCGAGGGCAAGGCGGCTGAGGACAAGGATGAGGCCCAGGCCGATAAGGAGGCGCAGGCGGAAACCGCAAAGCCTGCAGATAAGAAGAAGGATAACACCGGAGCGGAGCAGAAAAAGGACGGGCACGCAGCGACTAAAAAGCCCGACGCCGCTCCTGCAAAGGATAACGGTAAGAAGGACGCGCAGCAGGCGCAGGGCGGCGGCAGGTTCGTCGACGGCACATCTGCCGGAAGTATAAAGATACAGCCCAGCGCTACCGCAACCCCTGCCCCCAAGGACACGGGCAGGACGACGGTAAAGGAAAACGTCGCTGCCATAGAACAGCCTGCGGAATACGCCAAGCTGGGCGCCGCTACCGGATATATCCGCTCGACCGGCAATTTGGCTATCCGCACCGGTCCCGGCGCCAAGTATACACAGATAGGCACCGCCACCAGGGATGTGGTGTTCAGGGCGTATACAGTGAAGGATGGTTGGACTCAGGTGAACCTCGGCGACGGCATAACGGGCTGGATATCCAACAAAAATGTGGTCTCCTGCGACGCCAACGGCTATACCGAAAAGGAAAAGAAGGAGCTGGAGGCACAGCAGGCCAACGCCAGAGAGCTGGAAGCGCTGTCAAAACTCGGAAGCCCATCGGGGTATGTAAAGACTATTGGTAACGCCAATGTGCGTACCGGCCCAGGCGCCAAGTACGATAAGATAGGTAGCCTGCCTAAGAACGTGTTGTTCACGGCATACGCCGTAAAGGACGGCTGGACTCAGGTAGACGTAGGCGGCTTTGGCGCATGGATTGCAAACAGCAACCTGGCGTCCTGCGATGCCAACGGCCTGACCGAAGCCGACAAGAAGCCCGTGCAGACCGCACAGCCCACGGCGACGCCTCCGGTAATGCCTGAGCCCCAATATACAAACGAATATTCCCAACTGGGCGCACAGAGCGGGTATGTAAGAACTACAGCGGCAGTAAATGTGCGTTCCGGTCCCGGCACTAAGTACAGCGTTATTACTAAGGCCGAGTATAACGAGTTTCTGACTGCATACAGCAGGTCGAACGGTTGGACACAAGTGAAATACAACGGCTATGTCGGATGGATTTCCGACAGCAAGCTAATTGCTTGTGGTTCCAACGGGGTTCCGTATAGCGATGAGGAGTTTGACGGCCCGTATGAAGGAGAAACGGGTTCCAACACGGGGACCGAGTGGTTCAACCCCAATACCGGCAAATGGGAGCCGGCCCCCGGAGGCAGCACCGAGCCGCAAAAGCCCAAGCCTGCCGATTCCGTTACGCTGGATTCCGGCAAGGGCTCAAGGATTCTCAGCAAGATAAACGAGGTCCGCGCCGAATATGGCCTGGGAGCCTTGTCCGAGGCGGGGTATCTTTCGGAGAGTGCCCGGAGCAGGGCAAAGCACTGCGCGGAGCAGGGGTATATAGCTCACGACCAGGTATGGGCAGGAATAGGCGAAATACTCGCTCAGGGCAAGGGTCTTGGCGCGAGTGGTGCCGTCAACGGCTGGATGAATTCCTCAGGGCATAGACCCCATGTTTTGGGAGAAAAATATACCAAGTTCGGTGTAGGAGTTTACGAGGATTCCAGTGGAGAGGTATACGCCTGCGTGTTGTTTGACTGGTGATTGGTGAATAAAACTTGATATTCATTGCTAAAAGGAGGGCTCTTCGGGGTCCTCTTTTTAGTGGCAAAATCTTTGGAAAGGAGATTCCATCGTTATGAATTTGATTTGCTCTAATGGACGAGTCAGACGGGTCGTATCCGTGGCGCTGTTGCTGGTTATGGTTGCCACGGTGTTCCCCGCTGCAGCCTTTGCCGCCGTATCGACAAAGGACGCCTATTACATGTGCCAGGCGGCTTCCAGCGCCAAGATATACAAAAAAGCGAGCACGTCCTCGTCCGTCGTAGCTTCGGCGTCTGCGGGAACCGAGTTGGCTATAACAGGACAATCAAATAACGAGCTTTATTGGATTGTAAAAACATCCTCCGGCAACAAGGGATATATACCCAAATCGCAGGTGACAAATCTTGCCCCTGCAGCTATGGCCGGCGGCAGCGCCACATGGGGATACTCCGGCGGTGGCTCGGGCGGAGGGAATACTGGCAGCGGTGGCTCAGGTGGCGGCTCGGCGGGTGGACTGCAGCGCAGCAGGAACCCATATGAAAGCTATATCCTGATGAACGGACAGGTACACGACACCTTCGATTATACGATAAACGGAGAGGTGGCTTACTGCATACAGCCAGACGTCTCCGCGCCGTCCAACGGAAGCAGCATGTCGCAGTGCAGCAGCCCGTTGACCGCTACACAGCAGAACGGCGTTATGTGCATAATTAGCTGGGGCTATAACTTCGGCTGGAACGTATTTAATCCCTACGGCCTGGACGCCAGCGCTGCACGTTGCTGCACCACCTGGGCGATACGCAAATACCTGTCCATGACGGGAGGAGCAGGGTCAAGGTATCAGAACCTGAGCGGGCCCAGCAGCATGATAAACTACATAGACTTCCTCGTCAGCAGAGCGAGGAGCGGAGACATGTTCCTCCCTGTATCGAATATATCTCCTGAGGTGGTAGAACTCGCAGACCGGGGTTCCTATTACGAGGGCTACGCGACGGCTTTGATAAGGGCGGCTAACTATTGGGAGATAAACCTGTCTCCCGGCGTGCCCGCATCTTTTCGCGTCACCGACATGAACGGCAGAACCAGCGGGTATTTGAGCGCCAACGATTACCGTAACAACGCGACTTATCAGATGACCCTGCGCATACAGATGTCCAAGGAGGACGCCAGGGCGTACGGCTGGGATACCTCCGGCGCCAGCGTAGGGTATTTTTATGTAAGTCCAGTTTTGAACAATTATTCGATGGGCCGAGCGTTTTACGCCTGCAGGAGCAACGGCAGCGGACAGGTGCTTCTCTGCACCTCCGGCGGCAACGCTGGAGGTAGAAGGTCACAAGGCGCATGGCGGGTGCCGCGTTCTGTAGACGCGACGGTGCAGATTATCAAGGCGGACGACAGCACGGGGGCGAGGCTTGCGGGCGCCGTGTTCGGGTTGTATTCCGATGCGGCCTGCACCAATCTGCGTATGACCGCTACCACCGATTCGAACGGCGTAGCCACATTTTCGAAATTGACCAACGGCGGCACGTACTACGTAAAGGAAATCTCGGCGCCTCCGGGGTATTTGCTGAGTACGTCAATAATGACCTTTGCTACGGGCAGCAATACCTCCACCGGCGTATATCAGGGAACGGCGGTCAACACCCGGCAGTACGGCGTGGTAGCTGTGCAAAAACACGACGCCAGCGGAAAAACCGACGTCAATTTTGCGGGCACGACATTCAACGTGCTGGATTCACTGAACAGGGTGGCCGGAACCATAGTAATAGGCAGCAACAACAAGGGAATATGCAATACAAGGCTGCCGGTCGGCAGGTATACCATAGTTGAGGTCTCTACTATAGACGGATATCAGCTGAATACAGAACCTATTCCCTTTGAGATAGTAGCGGACAATACGGGAAAACCCATTATAGTGGGCTTGAACGTATACAACGTGGAGGACGGCGGCTATATACGGGTAACCAAGGTGGACAAGGATTTGGTCGAGGGCACTGCAGCTCCCGGAGATATATTTGTGACCGAAGAGAACCCCGACGTGTCGCAGGCTTTAGGGGAAGGGCGGCTGGTAAATATCCAGTTCGGGCTGTACGATGAGAACAAGAAGCTCATACAGGAATTCACGACCGGCAATTCGTCCATAGCCAAGATACAGGTAAACTACGGCACTTACTATATCCGCGAACTGGGAGCACCCAAGGGATATGTACTCAACGACGAGTATGTGCCCGTAACGGTTTCCGCCGAAACGGTAGACGAGAACAGGATAGTCAATATAGTCTACAAGAACAGCGCTCAGAAGGCGCAGCTGCAGCTTCAAAAGGGCCGCGATACGCAAAACGGCAAGGACCCCATGAAGAACCCCATGGCTAATGTGGAGTTCGAGGTGCGGCATAAGGCTACCGGCACACTGGTAGAGGTGCTGGTGACGGGGGACAATGGTATCGCCACCTCCAGGCCGCTGCCGCTGGGTGAATATACTGTAACTGAGCGTGCGGAATCCCATCCCGCCACGCTTAGGACACTGGACCCCTTCGACGTAGTCCTCGACACGCCTGAGGAGATAGTGAGCAGAAAACTCGTCAATGTGCCTTATAGCTCCGAAGTGATAGTAAAGACCTTGGATTATGCCGGTAATCCCATAGCATCTGCAGGCATGCGGTACAAGCTGGTGGACGTTGCCGGCGGGCCGCTGGCTATACAGCACAACGCCCCTGAAAACGAGGGATACGAGCTGGAGGGCGTTTCTGACGCTAACGGAGAAGTGCATTTCACCGGCGGCATACCTAAGGGCACTTACACCGTGCACCAAATCACCGCCGCCGATGGGTATGTGATTGCCAAACAGCCTGTAGAGGTGGTGGTAGACGAAAAGCATGAAAATGCGGAGCACAAGGTCATAGTCACATTCTATAACGGCGAGACGGGCAGCAACATATCTATAGAGGTCAAGAAGCATGCCGTGACGTCCTTTAACAGCTTTACATCTGATGGCCACGGTGCAGTGATGCGCCCCGTCTATGAGGACATGGGAGCAGAAAACGTTTCGGTGTCTCTTGTACATTCGGGCGTAGACAGCGGCACCCGAATGAAGACCGATTCTAACGGAATAGCCGACTTTGGCGAAATGGAGAAACGCAAGGATTACACAGGCGCCGTCGAAGTTCCGGAGATGTTTGTTGTCAAGGGCCCACAGAAGGTGGGTATAGACAACAGCGCAGGGCCCGCTGTCGCAAGGTTCAAATTGATACAGCAGTCAGTCACCCTCAGGCTGGCGGTACAGGGCGGTAAAAACGGCGAGTATGCGGCCATGAAGGACCTCTCGTTCCTCGTACAGTCTACAGCCCCCATCGTATCTGCAAATGGGCAGGTGCTTCCTGCCGGGTCGGCAGTGGACGTAATCACTACCGGACTAACGGGCGTAGCCACCAGCAACCCGCTCCCGGCAGAGAGCGGCTATACGCTGAAGCTGATAGACGCGCCTGCAGGATATAGGGGCAAGATTGGCGAGACGTATACGGTAGCTAAGCCGGAAGCCTTTACCGAGGCGAGTAAGGAAATCGACGTTAACGCACTGGTCAACGGAGGGAATCCGGTCAGATACGATGCAGACCTCAGGCCGATACGCATAGAGAAAAAGGACAACGAGGGAAAGCCCATAACCGGAGCGCAGTTCTCTGTGACCGATGCAGGCGGCACGGTCGTCGAGAACCTTATCACCGGTGCAGACGGCGCCGCCACTACTGCGGCGTTGCCTGTCGGTTCATATACGGTAACAGAGACCTCGGTTCCTGCGCCTTACATCCCCAACACCGACCCCGTTTCGCTCGACACCACCCCCAAGGCTTCGGAAACGCCTGTGAGCGGGACCACATATGCGGCGGCGGTGGTAGAGCACTTTACGCCGTCTCCCGGCAGGGTAATTATCTCCAAGCAGGACCCCGAGCAGGGGAACATAGGCGTTCCGGGCGGAAGCATACGGATGACGAGTAAGACCGATGGCAGCGTCACCTTTGATGCTATCGCTGACGCCGAAGGCAAATACCGGTTCAGTGATATACCCGCCGGCAGTTACAGCTATGCGGAAACCGCTGTAAGCCCTGGTTATCTGCCAGACAGCACACAGAGAAGCATATCGCTGGACGAGTTAGGAACAGTGACAGGTGATATATTTTACACGGGTACGAGGACCAGCGTTACCGTTATCTCGGTGGTCGGTGATGAAAATTGCACTACTTGCCCGGCTATTGGCGGGGTAGGCGTCGCTATCGTTTCGAGCAACGGCGGCGCAGTCGTTGCCGATGTACAATACACCGATGAAAACGGCTATGCGGTATTCAGGGGGCTTGTCCCCGGCGATTATTCGGTCACGGTGAAGAACGCGCCCTTCGGATACGCATCAATCAAGCCGGCGTACGCTTTCACGCTGAATGCGAACGGCGATGCGTCAGGCGAGACCACCGTAAAGCTGCAGACGAACTCCGTAGATGTGCAGCTGGTAGACGCTTCCGGCGCGCCCGTGCGCGTTGCGGGGGGACGGTTCCAGCTTTACAAGGCGGATGACGATTCAATCGTAGCGACCGCTGCGGCCGACGCAGGCGGCAAGGTCGCGTTCCTGACCGTTCCCGGCGGCACCTATTACATGAAGCAGCTGCTGGCTACTCCCGGATATCTGCTGAATTCGGAAAAGCTGGAGAACATAGTAGTGAGCGCTGACGGCAGCAGCGAGGATATGACATTCGTGCAAAAACAGACCGCCGTTACGCTCACGGTCGTTGCGAGTGACGGCGCACCCGTGGCCGGCACGTTCATATTGAGGTCCGGCAGCGGCGACGAGGCGCAGAGCATTGGAAGTGGTGTGTCTGTTACTCTGCCTACCGGCACATATGTGGCCGCGCTTAGCACCGTTCCTGACGGCTATGGCTTGAAGAAGGACAATAATTATCTGTCATTCAAGGTCATGGCAGACGGCAGGATAGACGGGGATACCTCCATGACGGTATATCCGCTGCAGGTCAAGGTCCGGGTGCTGGGCGTATCCGGCCTTGAGTATAATGGCGGGACCACTTTCCGGGTACGGGATGATAACTCCGGCGCATGGGCTAATAATGGGCAGGTGTACACCATGCCCGCAGGCGGCGACGCCAATACTTTGGCTGTGCGCTTGGCGCAGGGCAGCTATAGTATATTGGTCGACAGCGTTCCCAACGGCTATCGGGCGCCCGCAGCCGTGAGCTTCATGGTCGGCGCCTATGATATAGACGCCTTGCCGGTGGAGGTCAGCGTCCAGCTCGTTCAGGATTACGTCCTCAACACGACCATGCCTGCCGAGTACGCCGGGTCCACCGTGCATATAACAGGCAGGAACACGGAGCGCTCCGCAACGGTAGACTCAAGCGGCGCCGCCAGCTTCTCCGGGCTGGAACCGGGAAGCTATACCATAACCGTGTCTAACCCGCCCTCCGGCATGATAGCGCCGGACTCAAAAACGGTGAACATAAGCGCGGCGGTCACAAACGTAACTCTGCCCGGTCAATCCACAGGCATGAGAATAGGCGCATATGCGGTAGACGGCGGCTCATTGCTCAAAAACAGCAAGTTCGAGGTGCGTAACGCCTCTAACCAGCTTATGACCTTTACCCAGAGCACGGGCAATGCTTACGACTATGCCGCCGACGGTGCGGTCACGCAGCTGATTCAGGGCGATACGGAGCTGCTGCTGATAGGCTTGCCGTTCGGCACATATACCGTAAAACAGGTGGATACCGGAGACGCGGCCTACAGGCCGGACAGCAGCATGACCGGGCTCATAAGCGCAAGGACTACGGAGGGCACGCCCCTGTCCATCCAGTTCATAAACAGCAGAATCACGAAGGTGACGCTGAGCGCGGAAGACTCCGTGGCCGCAAAGCCCATACCTCAGGTGACGTTCTCCATCTACCGCAACGGGATGGCGTATACCACCGCTACTACGGGAACCGGCGGCAACGTTGAGCTGGAACTTCCTTTCGGCGGGTATTCCTGGGTTGTGGCTTCCGCTCCCGCCGGATATCCTGTCGGCAAAATCGGCGCCTTCACGGTCGAAAATGACGGTACTGTCAACGGCAATACCGTTGCGAGGATGGCCGTAGTGTCAGTGCCTCTCAAGGCCGTAGACTCCGACGGCAGACCCGTAAAGGGAGTAACGTTCGGCATCACCAGCGCGGAGGACAGCGTGGACAACGTGGTTACGGACGAAACCGGCGTCGCCGCATTTGTCGCCAAGTGCGAGACCACATATAACGTCATGGTCGAGTCCGTACCGGCAGGATGCCGCAAGCCGAGCATGCGCATGAGCCTCACAACGGGCTCCGGCGGCGAGCTGCCCAATATCGAGCCCTTCGTAATAACCCCCACCATGGTCAAGCTCATATCGACGACCATAGGCGGCGACACCGTAGTCAAGGGCACGTCCTACACGGTATCCGCAGGGGTGGATAAGGTCAGATTCAGGATGCTCTCAAGCGGTACGTACGCATATGACGCTTCCGGCAGCGTGACCACGCTCGTCTCCGACGATAACGGGGAAGTACTCATACACGGCTTGCCCGACGGCAACTACGGAAGCAGGCTGGTCGGCCTGCCGGAGACATATCAGCCCGACAAGGAAAGGGTGGGCTGGGACATGATTCAATCCTCCAGCATGATGAACGCCAGTTCTGCTCAGATGGTGATTCACACCGTAGTCCCCGCTGCAGAGATAAGGCTCACACTCATCGATGACTACAGCGGCGAGCACATGGGCGCAGGAATGAAAGTCGCGGTATACGACACGATTTCCGGCGTTTCCATAGGCGAGTTCACTACCGATGCGAACGGCACCGTGGATGTAGGCAGGCTGTCGCCCGGCGGGTATTCCGTGAAGGTGAGCAATATACCCAACGGCTACATAAGCGTACCTGTACAGCAGTTTGGCATAGACAGCACGGGCCGCACGAGCGGGACTACCGAAATACGGGTTGCGCCCAGAAGCGTGTCCGCAACCATAAACAACGACGTTCCGGACGTTACGGAGAACGAGTTCCAGGTCCGCAACAGCAAGGACGAGATACTCAGGTTCATACGCAACGAGGAAGGCGATTACATCTACGACTGGAATAACGACCCGAGTGCAAGCACCGTAGTTAAGCCCAAGCCCAGCGGGCATCTGGACTTCTACTATATGCCTACCGGCTCATATACCCTGGACCAGACACGGTTCGCCGCAGGCATTCGCGTTCCATCTTCGGAATCCGATATCCCAAAGGTCAATGATTCCGGCGACGGCGACGGCGGTGACGGAAATATCACGCCTTCTCCGACGCCCGGCACGCCTATGCCTTCGCCAACACCTTTGCCCACACCCGGTCAGGGCGGTACGCCAGTCATTCCGACGCCAATACCCACGCCTACCCAGGGCATAATCGACAGCATTGGCGGCGGCTCCGTATACGCAACGCCGACCCCCGATGGCTACGGCGTCGTGGTAAACCCCGGTTACGCTGCGCCTGCGCCGGATGCATACTATAACTACTACGGCGGCGGGCCGGGTTCCGTGGTTGTAGTCAACCCCGGTAGCTCCGGCATAGTTCTGAATGCGGATGAGAACAGCAGCGGCCAGTATCAGACCAGGCAGCCGACGTACATAACCAACCCGCAGCTCAATACCGCCACGCTCAAGGCCATAGATGCAAAGACCCAGCAGCCCCTCGCGGGAGTGACCGTTGTCCTGAAGGACAGCGCAGGCCGGCAGGTGCTGAAGGGCCAGACCGCATCCAATGGCACACTGGTAGCAGAGCGGCTCGCTGCGGGCGCCTATTCCTATACGGTGATTGGCGTGCCTGCGACATACGCCGTGCCGTCTAACACATTCTCCATTTCGGTAGCTGAGAACGGTCAGGTAACGGCCAGCACCGTGATGGAGATAGAGCCGGTGACGATAGCTATTCGCAAGATAGACTCGCTTTCCAAGGCGGGGCTGGCGAACGCCGTGTTCCATCTCAAAAACGCGAATGGCGATAAGGTGGCCACGGCCACCAGTGGCGCGGACGGCATGATACGATTCGAGTACCTGCCTATAGGTGAGTACACCATAAACGAGAGCAAGGCACCTTCCGGGTATGCGCTTTCCAATCAGGTGTACAAGATAGTCGTGACCGAGGTCTATTCCAACAAGGAAACGGTGGACATACCCAATTCTAAGTTCGTACAGACCGGCGCCGAAGATTCTTCCGGCGCCCCCGGCACCGCATTGACTGTGAGCGTGGAGCAGGAAGACGCGAGCCATGTAAGGCTTTACATCATCGGCGGAGCCATAGCGGTAGCACTGCTCGTGGTAGCAGCTATATACCTCGCGGCGTCCGGCAAGCGGCTTCTGATAAGGGGAAGGAAAAAAGACTGATATAACTGAACAACAGCAGGGGGCGGTCCCAAGAGACAGCCTCCTGTCTGTTATTTTGGACTATCCTACCCGTGAAACGCTAAAATACGGGCATATTCCCGTTGATTGCTCAACGTCTTTGTCATATAATGGATATGCAGAAGCGCGCCACGCCTGCACATGAGCGCAGACGGAGCGCAAACCGCATTTTTTCAAAAAGACAGCATTTACTCATATAATAAACACGAGATATAAAAGACGTTATAGAAGCCGGAGTTTGCCGGTTAAAGCTACGAAAAGACAAAAAAGATGGAGGAAAGGTAAACCATGAAAAAAAAGGTACTTACTATGGTCGGCGCAATTATGGCGCTCTGCTGCTTAATAAGCAGTGCGGCGGCATATGCGGCTGTGAACGGCGGCACCGTAAGCCAGTATCAGAATTCTTACCTGCTTGGGGAGGATGGTAAGGAGCTCAAGCTGGACGCAGTGACCTTCAATCTCGAATCCGGCGTACTGGCGTATCAGCTGGAACCGGCAAAAGTCTCCACCCGTGCGGACGCCGTATACGACGTGTATACGGAGAGCAACCAGAAATTCCTTACCGGAGCCAGAACTATAATGCAGTATGGCTATCCGCTGAATATCCCGTCCGGACTCGACACCAACGAATCTGCGGCCAAGGACAAGGCCCGCTACGCAACGGCAGTCGCGCTTTGCGCCTGGTCCATACACAACGGAGCTTCTGCGCCCGCCGGCTGGGCGGACTTCGTAGCATCGCCTGCACGGCTTTCTGCCGCTTCCGGCAATGAGGCAGTGCTTAATTTTGTAAAAGACCTGATGAGCCGCGCCGCGTCAGGGAAGGAGATGGAGCATTCCATAAAATTCGATTCGGACGTCCTGAAACTCGAAAAGGACGCCAGCGGCGTAGGTTATACCGTAAAGGTGGCGGTAAACGTGACCAACGCCAATGTGGGATACACTCTGGACGTGTCCAGCCTGCCCAAGACGACCAAGGTGTCGGGATATACCGGTCGCTCCAGCGAGGTGCTCACCTTTACGATTCCCGAAAGCTCAGAGCAGGAGTACGAATTGGTTTTCGCGGCTCTGGATACGCGTATAAACAGCAACTTTGAATTTTACACCTGTACCAATCAGGAGGGCGCCTCCAAACTGGTTGCCATGACCTCGGCAACGCCGAAGGACGCTACCGTTGCGGAGAGCAAGCTCATACTCTCCAAGACCAGAGGCGCTGTCTCCTCCGGCATGGTGAGGACAGCCGACAACAGCGGCAACGCCAATCAGGGAAATACGAATACCAATACCACAAACACCAATAACCAGGCCGGGTCTACCGGCAATGAGAACAGCGGCATAACCGACTATACCGGCAAGACCATGCAGGGGCCTGCCGACGCCGACGGTAACGGCAGCTACGGCGCTCCGTATGTGGCGGTGGACGGCTGTATAGTCTTCTATGAGCGGCATGCGCCCGTGCTGACCCCCATCAAGGGCATCAACGTATCCATCAAGGACAGCAACGGTAACAATGTCATGACTGCAGACACCGACAATAAAGGGTGCATAAACATATCCGGCCTCGCCGCCGGCAAGTACACCTTTGCCGAGAACAGCTGCCCGAACGGGTATGAGTTGAACAGCAAAGGCTATAAGTTCGCCGTGATGAACGGCGCAAACAACTCCAAGACCTACAGCGGCAACACCATAGTCACCAACGACCTAATCCGCCTGTTCATAGACCTCAAGGACACTTCCGGCAAGGCGATACAGGGCGCTACCATCACTCTTGAAAACAAGGAAAAGACCGATTCCAAGATGACTCGCCTTACCAATTCAAACGGCGCCGTCGAGTTCCAGAAGATGGACCCCGCCAAATATACCGTGAAGGTCACAAAGCTGCCCTCGGGCATGTCCACTTCCAAGGTGGAGAAGAAGGAAGTTACCGTAGACGCCAAGTGGGTCAACGCCAACAACAGGGTCAACCTCGTATACGGCGGAAAGAGCGTGACAACTACGGATAAGACGGATAAGGTCCAGACGGGTCCTGAAGAGGTATACCTTGCCTGCCGGCTGCTGTTCGCAGCGAGCGTTCTGGCCATAGCAGGAATCAAGCTTAAGAAACTGGGCCGCGAGGGATAGGGCTATGAAGAAGGCGATAGCGATTATTGCGGCGAGCGTTATGGCAGCCAGCTGTGTCGGCGGATGCAGTAACGCGGGATATATGCCCGGTTATTCGGACACCCCGCAGTCCACCCGCCCGGACGAAGTTTCATACATGACCGGGGCCGAAGAGACAGCGGAGGGCTCCGCTTTTGAGGTGGGGGAGGACGGAGGTCTTGTTTTGTCACCCAACGCCAAGGAGAACAGGGTTAAGGACAGGAAAGAGGGAAGTTACCGTTGCCCTAAGGATATCCCTGCGGGCATATATGTATGCACGTCTTACACGGACGACGGCTTCAATGCCTTTGCCAGCGTAACCGACTCCGGGACCGGCAGCATAATATCCCACGACGGGTTCAGCTGTCAGACCGTGATTCAGGTTTATGAAGGGGAAACGCTCAACACTGGTGGCTGCACCATTACGGGCCTTACTGCCAGCAAGGCGGTGGACCTCCAGGGCGGGGTCGTCCGCGACGGTAGTTATCTAACAGGGCTGCACATCCCCGCAGGCCGGTATTCCGTGAGGAATTCCAAAGAGGATTTTGCGTATAACGAAGTAACGGTCTATTCCGACGCGAGCAGGAAGGGCGCTGTTGCCACGTATTCCAAGGTGGATGACGGCACCGAGATATCGCTTTCCTCGGGCGTATACGTACAGATAAAGGACGCAGAGCTCATTTATATAAGCGAATGATGAAACGCGAACACAGAAAAAACGATGAAGGAGAAAAAACAATGAAACGGTTTGCTGCGATTATGTTGGCCCTGGCGATGTGTCTGTCCATATCGGTCACGGCTCTTGCCGCGCCGCCTGCAACATTGAGCGCTGTTGAAGAAAACGAAAGGCTGGACCCCAAGTATCCCAAATACTTCGAAGCGTACAAAAAGGGCTATGACTTCAATACCAATCAGGCTACCCCGGAAGCATGGCAGGAGATAAATGTTTCCTACTATACCGTAAAAAACACAGGGCAGGTAGCGTACTGCACACAACGTCCCCTCGATGCGCCAAAGGACACCGAAATGACTCTGGCAGACATCGCCGGGGCTATAGGCCAGAGTACGCTGGACGGCATGATATCCATACTCCAGAACGGGTATCCGATGATTAAGGCAAAGGACCTTACCGACAGCTATCCCGGAATAACCGATGACGAGATTCAGTACGCCACAGCCATGGCACTGCAGGCATGGATGCTTGCGAACGGCAAGGCGGGATATGAAAATTCACCTGTGGGCAGTGAAGGTACATACATCACCGAGGCGGAGCATTATCTGAATTACAAGAAGAACCCGGCTAAACTGGCGCCGTCCGGGTACAATTACCCCACTGCCATGCAGGAAGACCGGAAGCATCTGGAGCTGGGTACGTCTAAGTTTTCGGTAAAGCTTAAGGACGGGGTCAATATGACAGACCTGACTTCCAATGAGCGGGCGTTCATGTATTTTGCCGCGCTTCTTAGCAAGGCGGCCAATAAAGAGGTGCGGGAAAGCTCGATAAACGGACTGCCCGCATCTGCGAACATACTCTTCAACCCCGCCACCAACAAATATGAGGCGAAGTTCAGCTTTAAGCTGGTCAACTGCTCCGGCTCATATGACATAAAGGGCTTGCCCCAGGGCGCCATGCAGGAGGAGGTGCTGCTTGGCAACGAGCATACCATAACCGTAAGTATGGATTCTCCGCCCAGGGAACCCATCACGTTGACCATAGAGGGCAAGGACAACCGTTCCTCGGCGCAGCTCCAGTTCTATGTCGCACAGACGCAGCAGGACACCCACCAGATAATGGCGGTGCCGCTTAGCACCAGCACCGTAGTGTCGGTATCCGCGCAGATACAGCTCAAAGCCCCCAGAGAACTCGTCATAACCAAGACGGAATTGACCAGTTCCGCGCCCGTCAAGGGTGCGACCATCGAGATTTACGATAGTCAGGGGACCATGGTATACAGGGACATTACCGACGATAACGGCCAGATTTCCACCATGTCCCTGACCCCCGGCAAGTACACCTTTAAGGAGACCATTGCCCCGCGTGGGTACAAGCTGAACACGGGTTCGTTTGAATTCACCATAAACGACGACGGCACCGTATCCGGCACGACCTCTTTCACCAATGAGCTGGCGAAATACCCGGTCAAAATCACTAAGACCGATTTGACCAACGAAAAACCCGTGCCCGGCGCCAAGGTCGCCATATACGATAAGGCCGGGAACCTCGTGCACGAGAGCATCACCGGTGCTGACGGCAAGACCAAGGAGGTGTATCTCGCCCCGGGCGAATATGTATTCAAAGAGACTCTGCCGCCCGTTGGCTACAAGCTGAACACCAACTCCTTTGACTTCAGCATATCGGAAGACGGGACCGTCAGCGGTACTACCTCCTTTAAGGACGAGCCCAACGATTTTAGGGTGACTATAACCAAGACCGACCTGACCACGGCTGCTCCCGTGCCCGGCGCAAAGGTAGCCATATACGACAGTGCCGGCAACAAGGTATATGAGGATGTGACCGACGCCAATGGCAGGATGACCTCCACGGCACTAAAGCCTGGTCAGTATACCTTTAAGGAGACTCTGCCGCCCGCCGGCTACAAGCTGAACACCAACTCATTCACCTTTACCATAGGTCAGGACGGCAAGGTGACCGGTACCACCTCGTTTACCGACGAGCGCATGGATTTCCGCGTGACCATAACAAAGACCGACCTGACCACCGCAGCGCCCGTGCCCGGCGCGAAGGTCGCCATATACGACAGCACTGGCAAAAAGGTGTATGAGGACGTGACCGACGCCAACGGCAGGATGACGTCTGCGACGCTGAGCCCCGGGCAGTACACCTTCAAAGAGACATTGCCGCCCGCCGGCTACAAGCTGAACACCAACTCGTTCACCTTTACCATAGGCCAGGACGGCAAAGTTACCGGCTCCACCACTTTTACCAACGAGCGTACCGGCGGAGGCAACAGCATACGGAAGACGGACCTGACCACTGCAGCGCCTGTGCCCGGCGCGACCATCGAGATTTACGACAGCTCCGGCAAGCGTGTATATCAGGCGGTAACCGATAGTAACGGGCAGACCCCGGCCTTATCCTTAACTCCCGGCAAGTACACCTTTAAGGAGACTTTAGCGCCTTCCGGGTACGCCCTAAACAGCAATACCTTTACCTTCGTCATAAACAACGACGGCACCTGTACCGGGAACACCACCTTTACCGATGAATACATCAAGGTCCCGGTCAAGAAGGTGGACGCTAAAAACATCAGCAAAGAGCTTTCAGGGGCTACCTTCGTCCTTTATCGCTCCAGCGACAACAGCGTTGTCAAAGCGCTTACAACCGGGGCTGCCCCCACCTATGTGCTGGATTCCGACCGCGTGTATCACAACCCCAGCTGCGCACAGATAAAGAACCTTACTGGATTGGCGACCGTTGCGAAGAATGAACTGAACAAGTATACGCCCTGCAAGCACTGTACTCCGACTTACGATACAACCACGTCCGGCACGGTCACATTCACAGGCATGCCGGTAGGAAAGTACTACATCAAGGAGACCTCGGCGCCCAAGGGCTACACCCTCGCCAACGAAGTGATACAGCTCGACATAACCCAGACCTATGTTAACCCCACTGCCGCCTATGTGATAAAGGATAGCCCCACCGTTCAGACCGGAGCCGAGGACATGGGTGTGGTAACAGCCCTGTTCGTTCTGAGCATGGGAACGCTCGTTTTTGTGACCTATAGGAAGATGAGGGGGACGCAGCAGACATGACATTGGTTTCTTTGACAAAAGCGGCTGCCGTTTACGTGCGGCGGCTGCGCTGATTCGCGTGAAGGGAGGCGAAAAAATAATATGAGGCAATCAGTAGCGGGAAGGATTTTCGCGTTTTGCTTGTGCTTGATTTTTCTGTTGAGCACTGCAACAACGGCGTTCGCCGCTGACTTCAGCGCTGACGAGCGCCAGAAAATAATCGACTCGGTAGCCGTAGCGCTCAATCGAAACCTCGCCATAGGGGAGAAGGTGTATTGCCAGGCTTCCGGGTTTGGAATACATATGGATTCGCTGGGAGTAGAAATTTCCATGATAGACGGCAGCGGGGCGCCTCTCGGAAGATACATATTCTCTTCCCCTATGAGAACCCTTGAGGTCACTACTCAGAAGGGTGAGAAGTTCGTTGGTTACTGTTTAAAGGCGGCTAAGGATTATCCGGGTGCGGGTGGTTCGACATGGACGGTAAAGCCGTGGATAAACGACAGAGCTCACAACAAGATATTGTGGGTGCTGGAAAACAGCTGGCCCGCTATACCCATGGACGAGATGATGCGCAACGCCGGCGCCAGCCTTGACGCGTTTTACGAAAATCTCAAGGCGTCAAACCCGACCGTGGATGAACAATACATCCAAATCTTCGGGTCGCGTGAAAAATTCCTGATGACATATGCGGTCCAGGCGGTGTTCGGGACGGTGCAGATGGCGATATGGTATCACGAGGGAGAGGCGCTCAAGGGAAACCCGGGTAATTATATGGGGCCTCAGATGACAAAGGGTCCGGAAGATTTGATAAAGCTGTACAACTACCTGTGCATGGAAAGAGGAGAGTACAATAACTATTCCCAGCACACGTTTGGCCGCTCGGTCAAAATCAACAGGCTGTACGGCAACAATCCCGGCGTCAGGGAGACGACGGAAGCCGACAGCTGCGGCAAGGGATATCTGTTCGGTCCGTACAAGGTGACTTCCGACCTGATACAGGTAGGAAACCTGAGCATCGCAATAAAGGGCGAGGGCGCAGGCAAGTGTAAATTCGTATCCACTACGATTGGCGCAAACGGCAATGTCACCGCCATGTCCGATATCCCCAACGTCGCTTTGAATCAGGACTTTTACGTGTTTGCAGGCGGCAATGTGCCGTCGTTCAAGCTGCAGCTTGAAGCGAAAACGCCTAACGGCAGGGCGATGCCCGAAAATGGACGCGGGCGAATGCTGGAAAGCGATAATAACAGCGCCGTTCAGTCTGTTGGCTTGGGCTGCGTCATAGAGACTATACCTGCGAGAGACGAGCTTGAGGAGCCGCACTTTGCTGCAGGGGCCCGCGCAAAGGTGGTCATATCCAAGACGGGAGATGACGGACGCCCGCTGCCCGGAGCCGAGATTGTCATAAAGGACAAGGCCACGAGCAAAGAAGTGTTCCGTGGCGTAACGGATGCGGATGGCAAGGTCACCACCGGCGAGCTGGACCCCGGCAATTACGTATTCGTCGAGGGCAAAGCGCCCGACGGATATATATTGGACAACAAAGAGCACACCTTCGTCGTAAACGAAGATGGCACCGTGACGGGCGAACAGTCCCTGACCAACAGGAAAACGTCAGTCGAGATACAAAAGGTAGACGCGGATACCGGCGCCGGCGTAGCGGGGGCGCAGATAGGCGTTTATCGCGCCGGCGACAACCAGCAGGTGACTACCGTGACCTCCGGCGCCGACGGCAAGGCCATCGTCAAGGGCCTGGCCGCAGGCAATTACTATGCCAAGGAAACGGTGCCGCCGGCAGGGTATAAGCTCAATGACGCGGAAATCCCGTTCGTCGTCCACAACGATGGGACCACGACCCCGGTCGTGAAGATAACCAACTCCCGCGAAGGCAGGCAGGTCAGAATCTCCAAAGACGATGCAGAGACCAAGGCGCCTGTATCCAATGCCGGCGTCTCCGTATACGATAAGGACGGCATTGAGGTGTTCAAGGGGACTACCAACGCTGACGGCGAGGTGCTGACCATCCCGCTTACCCCCGGCGAATATACCTTTAAGGAGACTTCGGCGCCTGCAGGATATGAGCTCAACAGGGAAGTATTTAAATTCACCCTGAACGAAGACGGCTCGATATCAGGTACTACCGCTTTCAGCAACACGCCGCTGAAGTACGAGGTGGTCATACGCAAGACCCAGACCGGGACGACGACGCCGGTACAGGGCGCCACCATAACGGTATACAACCAGGCCGGGGAGAAGGTTCACGAGGCGAGGACCGACGTCAATGGCGAGGTCAGAATCTCCAACCTGAAGCCCGGCAAGTATACCTTCAAGGAAACTGCCGCGCCTGTGGGATACGCAAAGGAGGACGGCACTTATAGCTTTGATGTTGCCGGAGACGGCAGGGTAAGCGGTACGACTTCCATTACCAACGACCCGCTCCGGTACGATGTGACGCTGAAGAAGCTGGATGCGGTCAACAATGCGCCGCTGAAGGGCGCGACGCTGGCGGTATACGACAGCGCGGGGAAAAACGTCTTATCCGCTGTGACAGACGACAAGGGCGAGATAAAGGTCCCCAGGCTGCTCCCCGGCAAGTACGCGTTTAAGGAGACCGCAGCGCCGGGCGGTTATAAATTGAATGCCGGCAGCTTCGCGTTTGAGGTGGGCAGCGACGGCAAGGTGACGGGCACGACTACCCTTACCAACGAACGGCTTCGTTACGATGTGACACTGAAGAAGCTGGATGCGAGCAATAACAATGCGCCGCTCAAGGGCGCGACGCTGGCGGTATACGACAGCGCTGGGAAAAACATATACTCTGCCGTGACCGACGACAAGGGCGAGATAAAGGTCCCCCAGCTGCTTCCCGGCAAGTATACATTTAAAGAGGCCGTGGCGCCCGCCGGGTACGCGCTGAACGGCAACACCTTTACCTTTGAGGTGGGCGGCGACGGCAAGGTGACCGGCGCGACTACCATTACCAATGAGCTGCTCTGGCATGACGCGACCATCAAGAAAGTGGATGCGGCCAACAATGCGCCGCTGAAGGGCGCGGCGCTGGCGGTATACAACAGCGCGGGAAAGAACATATATTCCGCAGTGACAGACGACAAGGGCGAGATAAAGGTGTCGCATTTGATGCCCGGCAAGTATACGGTCAAGGAGACCGCAGCGCCCAGCGGATATACGTTGAACGTCAACAGCTTTGCGTTTGAAGTGGGCAGCGACGGCAAGGTGACGGGTGCGACTACCATCGCCGATGAACTCATCAGGGTCCCCGTCCGAAAAGTGGACGCAAAGAATACCTCTGTGGAGCTGTCGGGGGCTACCTTCTCGCTGTACAGGGCAGACAACAACGTGCTGGTCAAGACGCTGACCACCGGCGTGACCCCTGCGCTGGTCCTGGACACCCAAAGGACGATACATAACCCGAGCTGCACAAAGATTGCCGGTACGCCCGGATTATCCACTGTGTCGCCCACGGACGCCCGCAATTACACCCACTGTGCGGCATGCACACCGCTGCACGATACGACCACGTCCGGTACGGTCACATTCACAGGCATGCCGGCAGGAAGGTACTACATCAAGGAAACGGCAGCGCCCAAGGGATATGCGTTGTCCAATGAAGTGATAAAGCTCGAAATAACGTCCACCTACGTCAATCCCGCGAACCCATACGTTATCAAGGACAGCCCCCTGGTGCAGACCGGGGCGGAGAACAATACGCTCATAGGCGGGCATATAACGGCCTTTGTGACGAGCGTTACGGTACTGGGCTTCTTTGGGATAAGGAAACTGCGGGCGATGCTCGGCTGGTAGCGAACACACGCAGCAGCCGATAGTAAAGCGGGGACATTAGAGGTAATGTCCCCGGGAAACAAAAGACAAACCAAAGGAAGGAGAACGTGAAGATGCAGGGCAACCTAAAACGTTGTTTTTGGTTAAGAGCCGCAAGCCTGGTGTTAGCGCTGCTTGTCTTTATGCCAACCCGACATGTGTTTGCCGAAAATGGAGTAATTCCCGTCAATCAGGAGGACGATACCTCTTCAGGCGGCGCTGCGAGCGTCGTAGACGACTCTTTCAATACGGTATTGGGTGGGCCATTGAGGGGACCCGAAGACCAGGACCAAGGAGACGACCTGGACCCGTCCGCACGGCATACCGTTACCATAGTGCCCAGCGCGACTATAACGCTGGTCAGCCAGGAGTCGCAAACTGTGGATGACGGCGCTGCGGTCACGCTGCGGTGGGACGGCAACGACCAGATGTCGCTTGCAGGGACTACTCTGAAAATAGGCTCCGATACCGGGACAATAGAGGCTTCCTCCGAACGCCACGGAAACGCCGGGCAGAGGTTCTTTGACGTGGAAGTCGGCGGCAAAAGCTACAGCATAGAGAACAACGGCAGCAGTTATTCACTGGCAATCGAATCCGTTCAGTCGGACATCACCTTGACTCTTGCGGAGAAGTACTCCGTTATGGCGAGTACCGATAACACGGGCAAATGTACCATACAGACGCCGGACCAGCTGGTTTCGGTAGGCGATACGGCCACAGTTTCCTGGTCCGCTACTTCCGAGTACGCCATGGTCAACCTGTATATCGGCAATGACGTGGGGAGAATAAATAAAGGCGAGACCACCGCCAATGTGGGAGGCGAGACCTACGCCATTTCAAAGTCGGGCGACCAGTATTCTATCTCGCTGCCCAACGTGAGGGCGGTATCCAGTGTGGTCGTCATAATGACAGCGCAGGATTATTCCTCACAGGACGAAGTCCATACGGCGTTCGGGTCGGGCACATATCGCTTTTCGCTCAAGCGCAATGCCGATAACACGGTGACTTTTTCGTATAACATGTCTAATACCCACGGCAGATACGGCACGGCCATACATTATCTCGTCCGTGCGGCGCAGCCATACTATTACAGCACGGCTAACGCTGTGCCTACGGGCGGCGAAGGCCCTCTCCAGATAGGAGACGTGGGCCGCCGCCATGCTACTGCTGACGAGGTGTGGGGCAACTCAGACTGGACTAACGGCAGCAAGGACCTCATGTACTATCTCGAAACAGGCCGCGAGCGCGACCTGAAGCCTTCGCGTATGCCGGGGACCAATGCGACTCTCATCTACCCGCACACATATCACAATACGCTGTCCGGCAGTATATCCTTCCCGGACGACGGGAAGCCGGTCATGCTGGAAATGCTCGAAGGCTGTGGGGACTTGTGAGGAGGCGGGGAACGCCGGTGGCTGTTCTGGATTACCTCTTCCCGCGAGCTGAGGGTTTCTCTTGTGGACGAAAAGGGCGCTGCAATAACCCCTCCCGCCGGGTACAACACCCGGCTGTATAGCCTGTTCACTGAGGACGTGCTCTGCAAGCCTGCGGAGTTCGAATGGTACGAATACCGTTCGCACAAGCTGAATAAGACCGTGGCCGCAACAGAAGTCGTGTCGGCCAACAATAACGGAATCACGCTGCGCATGGGGCGTGACGAAAAGGGCGTGCTGCAGTTGAATTATATGGCCAAGGCCAAGACCTATTTCGACTACAAGGACGACCACGGAAATAATATAGCCTCTATCTTCGAAAATGCGCCTACCGAAATAAGCGGCTATCGCGGGCAGGTGAAGGATTTTGTAAAGCCTGAAAAGGCGTGGTATAGGTTCGACGGGCTGGAGACGGTCACTAAGAACGGCGAGCCTGTCTCAGCGACGCTCAATTCCGACAATACCGTGACACTCGGCTTTAAGGACGCTACCACCACATATCTCCGCTACACCGCTCAGGCGGAAGTAAAGGTCAGGTATGTGGATGAAAAGGGCAACGACCTGTCGCCCATCATAGGCGGCGCGGTTCCTTACGCCATATCTGGAGACAGGGACTCGGTTCACGACATAGCCGCTCCGGAAATCTATTCCTTCGAATACGCGGGTATGGATATTTCAACCCCGGACGGCAGGATGCATAGCGCCACCTTGGACGCGGCGAACAAAAAGATAACGCTCAACCACGAGGACGCCAGCACCGTTACCGTCCGATACCAGGGAAAGGCCAGCGTGAAGATACGCTACATAGACGACGAATTCAACGACGTCAACGCCATCTTCAAGGAGCTGGAGCCCGACAATATAGAATTCCTCAAAGCGGGCAACAGGGACGACGCCTTCAGCGTCTACTGCGCCGAGGAGATAGGCGATTATTCCTACGACCACATGGAGATAAGGCTCAACGGCGAGTATCCGCTGCCCGAGGGCAAGATAATCCCGCCGGACGCGCTCACCTCCATATCCGCGACCTTTGATACCGATACCGGCGACGGCGTGCTGCGCCTGTACGACAATGCGGAGATAACCGTGGTGTACAATTATCGCGGCACGGTCTGGATGCGGTATCAGGACGAGTACGGCAACGACCTGGTCCCAAGATGCGACCCTACGCCGCCGGAGTTCATAGAGGGCTATCACAAGCGAACAAAGGAGATACCCACGCCCGAGCTGGACTTCTTCGAGTTCCAGCGCTACGAGCTGGTGACGCGGGAAGGGGAGCGGCCCTCGGGCTATATAGGCGGGCCCAAGGACAACACCGTCACCTTCGGAGTCAGGGACGCCTCTACCATCACTGACAGGTATCGCGGCTGGGGCATAGTCAAGTTCAGATACGTTGACGAGTACGGCAACGACATATCCGCCGAATTCGGAGCGGAGGCGATTCCATCACTCAAGGGATACAGGGATACCGAGATAGGCATACCTACCCCAAAACATAGATTTTTCGAGTTCCAAAGGTACACGGCGAAAACCGAACTGGGTGCGGAATGGGAGTCGGGGCGCATAGAGAACGATGGACGGGTGACGTTCAACCTGGGCGACAAGACCACTGTAACGGTACACTATCGCGGTTGTGCCGAAACCAAGGTCAAGTATGTAGACGAGGACGGCAACGATATTTCGAATTTGTTTGATGTGACGCCCGCCCCATATCTTCGCGCATTCCGAGACGAGGAGATAGATATTCCGACCTCTGAGCTGCCGTTCTACGAGTTCTCTCACTATACGCTGAGCACCACTGCCGGCAGCGAGCCTTCGGGATACATAGATGACCGTCTGGACAGCACCGTGACCATGGGGCTGCGGGATGCATCGCATATAGTAGTGCATTACAGAGCGTTAGTAAACGTGCCGGTCCGGTATGTGGATACCGGCGGGCGCGACCTGTATCTGGACGGCGTAATGCCCCGGGGAACTATTGCCGTTATAAAGGGGTACAGGTATGAGAAGTTTGAATTTAAAGTGCCCGCCCTTGTCAATTTCACGTTCGTTTCCGCCGTGCTGAGCAGCAGCGACGAGACGGTGTTTATGGTGAACAGGGAGACCGCAACGTACCACGACCTGGATTGCACGGAAAGGGGTGAAGCCGCTGACTGCGAGGTCATGGCCGGCGCCGACGTAAAGGCGGCCGGGCTGAAAAAATGCCGCAGCTGCAAGCCGGTACTGCTATCGCCTCCATACGCGGAACCCTCCGTTACCCATTTCATTCCTGCCAGCGGCAATACCATGCTCTATACGGGAAGGTTCCTCAAGGGCAACGGCAGCCGCATAACGGTGGTTTACCAGCCCAACCCGTTCGCGGTGGAGCTTGTGGACCCGAGCGACAGCGGTTTGGCGGATGGCGTGTTCGAGGTGGTCAGCAGCGATGGCAAGACCGTCTACAGCGGAACTACCGATGAATCGGGCCGTGCGACCATGGCTGCCGTGAGCGCGGGGCAGTACAAGCTGAAGCAGGTTTCTGCGCCGGCGGGGTATTACCTGAATCCGGAACTGCTGGACGTGGCGGTGGATAAGTACAATAAGGTGTCGGGCTGGCTTAAGCAGACCGACCAGAAGATAATAAAGACCGTCATCTGCAGGGACGCGGCGACAAACGCCGTTATTCCCAACGTCAAGGTGGGGCTGTTCGAGAACGGAAAGCTCGTAAGCGAGGCAGTGACCGGGAGCGACGGCAAGGCAAGCTTCTGGCTCCAGAGGCATGCGGATTACACCATAAAGCAGATATCGGCGCCGACGCCGTACATATTGTCCAACGATGTTGTGACAATGAAGATAACTGAAAAAACAATAGACGACGGCAAGAACGAATTTGTTCTTTACAACTCGGTTCCCGTGCCGACGGGAGGCGAGCCTCTGCCGACAGCGGCGATTGTTTCCGCAATAACGGCAGTGATACTGTCTGTATTGGGAGTGTGGCTGGTGCGCCGGAGGATTTCCGGCACGACGAACAAGGCTTGATTGCGAAGGGGTGCGGCTATATTGTCCGCACCCGTTTGCTTAAGCTGAGAATTGCTTTGCATCGCTCGGACAGCGATTGATTTATCGTGTCAAATTACATATAAAACCCAAGAGGGAGTAGAAGGAGATGGTTTAGGTGAAAAAGCGAGTGTTTGCTGTTAGACTCACAGCGCTGCTCATCGTGGCGATAGTCCTGACGGCAGTCCCTGTTCTGGGATTCGCAGAACAGGGAGAGGGTGAAGATGGGGGAGGCGGCGAGCCTCAGACGACTCAACATACCGTAAGCGTACTGATAGATGAGAAGGACCTTATGAAAGGGTCTACAGCGAGTAGTCTTTCGCAGACAGTCCCCGGCGGCTCGCTCGCTTCAGTGAAGTGGGACCATCTTAACTGCATTAATGTCAAGGATATAAAGGCAAAGGTGACATGGGACGACGGACAGGGAACGCAGAGTCAGGTCGTATCCCTCGGCACCGTGACCGGCAGCGGAACGCTGCCCAATTCCGGCGCATACACAATAACCAGGGCAAGTAACGATATGGGCTTTACCATATCGTTCCCTGCCTTGAACGCCGACATAGAAATCACGCCGGAGCACGAATATAAGGTGGTCGTAGAGACCAATCTGCCAAGCCAGGTCTCCATCAACGGCGCTCCCACGAGCTACATAGGAAAAGGGCAATCAAAAGTCGTGTCATGGACCATGACCGGCGAGGCCGAGCTGGACAACATACTCGTGGGTCGCGGCGAAGAGACCGTGACGGTAACGTCGGAGCAGACGACATTTACCATCGGCGGCGACACCTATGCCATTACAAGAAACGACAGGACATATTCCATAGAGGTGAACGATATAAGCGACGGGTGGAATTTCCTGATTAGCGCAAAAGAAGATATTTTCGTCGGCGGCAATAACTTTACTACCGAGCCGACGGTCGAGCTTGTGCCGTTTGCGACGGATTCGGGGACCGTAACGTTGCCGGACTTTGGGTTCTGGTGTAAGTACGAAACGAGGGCGGACGGGTCCGTACTGATTACGCATAATGCATATAACACGACATACCACGGCGGCGGCGCGGCGGTATTGTATCAGAGCCACTATAGCGGGCAGGTGATAGATAAACTGACCGGGCCGCTTACGGTTTCAGTCCGTCTTCAGTGCCAGCAGGGGTGTCAGTTCATAGACACAGCATCGCTCACCATACCGTACAGGGCCGTTACGTTCAAGGCCGTGGATGAGCTCGGCAACGAAATCAAGTTCCCTACCGGCTGGCAGGAGACCTGCTACGTTATGGACAACCGCACCTGGGCGACGGTGGCGCCTAAGATAAACTGGTACGAATATGTGCCCAAGCATACGGCAAATCCTTCCGTTGCGGAGACGGCTACCCGAGAGGGGAACGACCATAAGGTCTATTTCTCGCTTGCAAAGGGCGAGAATGGAACGATAACGCTGAAGTACAAGGCCATAGGCCAGGCGAACTTCCGGTATCTGGACGAGCGCGGGAACCCCATACTTTTTGATGGCGCAATTTCGTCCGCGAGGGGATATCGCGGGGAAGAGAAAGAGGCAAAGATACCTTCCGCCGACTGGTATAGATTCACAGACACGAGCACTGAGACAAGCGCGGGGGAGACCCCTTCCGCAGAGCTGACGGGGGAAACGGGTGAAACGGTCAGGCTGGGGCTCGGCGGTGGGACAACGTTCACCCGAAACTATGTGGCGACGGCGTCCGTTAAGGTCAGGTATGTGGATGAAAAGGGCAACGACCTGTCGCCCATAATCGGAGATGCAGTTCCTTACATCATATCTGGAGACAGGGGCGAAGTACACGACATCGCAGCGCCGGAAATCTATTCGTACGAGTACGCCGGTATAGACATAGCGACCACTGAAGGAAAGATAGCAAGCGCCACCCTGGACGCGGCGAACAAAAAGATAACGCTCAACCACGAGGACGCCAGCACCGTTACCGTCCGATACCAGGGAAAGGCCAGCGTGAAGATACGCTACATAGACGACGAATTCAACGACGTCAACGCCATCTTCAAGGAGCTGGAGCCCGACAATATAGAATTCCTCAAAGCGGGCAACAGGGACGACGCCTTCAGCGTCTACTGCGCCGAGGAGATAGGCGATTATTCCTACGACCACATGGAGATAAGGCTCAACGGCGAGTATCCGCTGCCCGAGGGCAAGATAATCCCGCCGGACGCGCTCACCTCCATATCCGCGACCTTTGATACCGATACCGGCGACGGCGTGCTGCGCCTGTACGACAATGCGGAGATAACCGTGGTGTACAATTATCGCGGCACGGTCTGGATGCGGTATCAGGACGAGTACGGCAACGACCTGGTCCCAAGATGCGACCCTACGCCGCCGGAGTTCATAGAGGGCTATCACAAGCGAACAAAGGAGATACCCACGCCCGAGCTGGACTTCTTCGAGTTCCAGCGCTACGAGCTGGTGACGCGGGAAGGGGAGCGGCCCTCGGGCTATATAGGCGGGCCCAAGGACAACACCGTCACCTTCGGAGTCAGGGACGCCTCTACCATCACTGACAGGTATCGCGGCTGGGGCATAGTCAACGTGGTCTACGTCGATGAAAACGGCAAGGACATATCCTCGGTGTTCGGAGAGAAAGCTGTTCCCTCGCTCAAAGGGTATAGGGATACTGAGGCTGGCATCCCCACGCCCACGGACAGGTGGTACGAATTTCAAAGCTACAGCATAGCCACCGCAGCAGGCGCGGAATGCGAGTCGGGCTTTATAGACGGTCCTGACGACAGCACCGTCACCTTCGGGCTGAAAGACCAGTCCACCATAACCCTCACATATCGCGGCCGCGCCAAGGTCAAGTTCATGTATGTGGACGAGTACGGCAACGACCTGTCCAGCGAGTTCGGGGAGTCCGCCGTCGGCGATATGGAAGGGCTCCGGGGCGATTCGGAGACGATACCCACTTCGGACAATCCGTGGTACGAGCTGCAAGGGTACGAGGTAAAGACCACGCCCGGCAAAGAGGCTTCCTGTATACTGAACGAGGACGGGACCTTTACATACGAGCATCGGGACGGCAGCACGATAATAGCGAAATACCGGGGCAGGGCCGAGGTCAAGATGAAGTATGTGGACGAGAACGGCGACGATATAACGGGCATGTTTGAGACCGAGCCCCCAAAGCATGTGGTAGGGTACAGGGATGATGATGAAACCATACCTACCCCGAGCAGGAAGTATATGAACTTCTCCCATTACACACTAAGTACCACATACGGCTCGCATCCTTCCGGGTACATACAAAACAAGCACGACGAGACACTGACTTACGGCATTCGGGACGCCTCGCATATAGTGGTCCACTATCGCGCATGGGCGGAGGCCCCCGTGCGGTATATCGATACGTCAGGACGGGACCTGTTGGCTGCAGGCGTGGTTCCCAAGACCGTGACGACGATGCTGACCGGGGACCGGGGCGAGAGCTTTGAATTGAGCGTTCCCAACATAGGTAACTACACCCTGGTCCAGGTGCGTTTGGATGTGAACGGCGGACCGCTTTACATAGCCAACTCCGAGACGTCAGTGTATCACAGGAGCGGCTGCAGCAAGCAGGGCAGCGGAGAAGACTGCATCGTAATGTCGGCCGCCGATATGAAGAACGCGGGGCAGTACAAGGCTTGTACGGAATGCACGCCGGAAGTTCAGCCCCTCGTTTCGGCAGCGCCTTCCGTGGAGAATTTCAAAGCGAGCCTGCTGAGTAAGAACAAATACAACGGGAGATTCCTGTTTGGGAACGGAAGCCAGATAACAGTGGTGTACAGGCCGGTCCCGTTTAAGGTACGTCTTGTGGAGGAAGCCCCGAAGGCTTTCTTCCTGGCTGCGCAGCGCGGGTTGGGCGACGGCAAGTTCGAGGTGAAGGATTCGGATAATAAAACCGTGTATTCCGGTACGACCGACAACACGGGACATATTGACGTAAAGGCGCTGCCGGAAGGCAAGTATACCATAAGTCAGACGTCCGCGCCTGCCGGCTACTACCTCAATCCCAAGCCGCTGGAGATAATGGTGGACAAGCACAATTCCGTCATCGGCCAGCTGAAGCAGGAGGATGCAAAGATAATCAAGACGGTCAGGTGCGTAGATGCGGAGACCAATGTCCCATTGAGCGGCGTCAGGGTCGGGCTGTATAAGGACGGCGCACTGGTAAGCGCGGCGACAACAGGTGCGGACGGCAGCGTGGATTTCTGGCTGCAGAGGCGAGGCAGTTACACTATACGCCAGGATTCCGTGCCGCAGCCTTACGTTATATCCAACGAGGTAATAACGCAGACCATTACCGACACGACGGTCGATGACGGCAACAACACCTTCACGCTCCGCAACACGCACATAGTCCAGACCGGCGGCGAACCGCTGCCGTACACCGCAGTGATAACCTGTGCGGCCGCACTGGCTGCCTGCGCGGCAGGGATATGGTTCCGCCGCCGCAAGAAGGGTTAAAGGGTCAAATAAACGCTATTCGGGCGGATGCTTCTGCCCGGATAACGTTCGTAGTAAAACAGCAATACGAGAACGTCAGAAGGGGAGGTTGTAAGGGGAAAATGAGAACACAGCGGTATAAAAGGGGATTGGCTCTCGCCGTGGCATTCATATCAATGCTGACTGTTGCTGTCCCTGCCTTCGCGTACACGCGGGATGAAATTCACGGCATGGTGGGGCACATACCGACGAGGCCATTGCAAGTCGGGGAAAGGGCGGCGGCTTTTACTGTTTCAGACGCGCCGTTTATGGGGGTGGACTTGTCGGAGTACAACAAAAGCATATACACAATGCAGAACGGCAAGCTGACGGAGATTACAAACAGTGGGACAAACATCGTGCAAAACCCAATGTTTGGCGACATGAGGCGAATCACCGTAAAGGCTGCGGACGGAGCGACGTGGACCGGCTGGTGTTTGCGCCACGCCGATGCATGGCCTACCGGCATGACGCAGGCCATGGCGTCGGGAAGCAATGCTATAGACTATGCTGAAAACAGCACAAAGTGGAGTGTAGAGCAAATGCCGAATACCGAGAGCAATAACGGCATGCTGTGGTGCGTAGAGCACGCATTCCCGTCAGTGCCCATGGAGGTAATGTGCAACGAGGCCGGTGCAGATTACGATGCGCTGGTGAGAGAAATGCAGACCAAATACGCAGCACAGCAGGCGGCTTTGACTTCTCAGTTTGGCTCGTGGCAAGCTGCCGGCGAGTTTATAGCGGACGTGTATATCTGCGGCGTAATACAGGAGGCGGTATGGTTCCACGAACATAAGCCCGACGTCGCCAGCGGCAAACTGGTTTCAGGGCCGACCATGCTAAACGGGCCCGAACCGCTAAGGAAGATATACAATTACCTGTGCAGGGAAAGGGAGATATACAAAGGCTACGCCGACAGGGTACTCGGCCAGAATTTCTTCCTCTCGTCCACCAACGAGAACAAGCCTACCGTGACCACTGCTGCTGATTCCTGCGGAGAGGGGCTTCTGTACGGGCCGTTCCATCTGTATACCGACATGCTGGCCGTGGGCGATATAACTCTGACCCTGACCGGCAACGGAACGGGCATATCCAAGATATGCAAAGTAACGCAAAGCGGAGGAAGGGTCACGGCCCTAACGGAAACATCGAAGGTCAAGGCAGAAGAGGATTTCTATGTCTTCATTTCCAACTCTACCCTGCCCGAAGACTTCGAACTGTCCATAACCGCATCATCGCCCGCCGCATATACCTTTGAGGGCGGGTCTCGCGGCAGGGTCATGGTCCCTCAATCAACGATGACTCTGCAAGACGGGACGCCAATGCCCTTCCAGCATATCGGCTTGGGCGGCGTGCCAAGGCGGGTTTCCGCCACAAGGACGCTGGATTTCCCGCAGTTCAAGGGCCAGACCACGGGCTGGGCGGTGATAACGAAGACCGATGAAAACGGGGACGTTGTGCCCAACGCCGTTATAACCGTAAAAAACGCGGGGAATGAGGAGGTTGGAGATTATGTCATAGGCGCCGACGGCACGGTCAAGGTGGATAATCTTGCCCCTGGAACATACTCGTATACCGAGAAGGAGGCGCCGAGCGGATACGTGAAAAACACCGGGACGCACACCTTCATCGTTTCGGAGGAAGGCGGCGCCGCAACGGGAGACCTGACGTTTGTGAACGAAAGAGTCAAAGCTCAGGTAGTTCTGTCGAAGGTGGACGCCGCTACCAATGCCGCAGTACCGGGCGCCAAGCTTGCGGTATACAACGCTGCCCGGGGTGTCGTTTTCGAAGGCACGACAGGCAGCGACGGCAAGCTGACCGTCCCGAATCTCGTTCCGGGAGAGTATACATTCAAGGAGACCGAAGCGCCGCAGGGATATAAGCTCAACGCCGAAGAGCTTTCCTTTACGGTGAGCGGCGATGGCGAGGTCTCCGGCGTAACGGTCCTCTCCAATGAGGCGATTAACGTGACCATAAAGAAAACTGACGCCGCTACGGGAAATCGTGTTCCCAGTGCGACAATAGAGTTTTTTGATGGTGCTGAACAGTCCATGGGTACGTATACGACGGACGGCCTGGGCTGCATAACCCTCGAAAAGCTGAGTCCCGGCACATATAAGTACAAAGAGAAGACGGCGCCCGAGGGATACGAGCTCAATGAAAACACTTATACCTTTGAGGTGGCTGCGGACGGGACTGTGACCGGCACTACGGCTTTCACGAATACACCTTTGCCGCCTGCGGCCGGCACGGCGGTCATTTATAAGGTGGGAAGCAATGAAGAGCCGCTGGCAAAGGCCGTCATCGTGGTCAAGGAGGTACTCTCTGATGCGGAAGTATTCAGGGGCCCCACGGATGCTGCCGGAAAGATTGAGGTCCCCGACCTCGCCGTGGGTAATTACTCATACAGCGAGGTGAGCGCTCCGGAGGGATACATAAAAGACGATGGCGAATACTTTTTTGAGGTCAAGAAGGACGGCACGGTCGTAGCGGGAGGGACCGACAGCACGACTCTCATTAAAATCAAAAACAAACCTACTGTCGTCAGAATCCGTAAGGAGGACAAGGACACGAAAATAGGCTTGAGCGGAGCAGAAATACAGATTCGTGCGGCAAACAACACCCTGTATGGGCCGTACACTACTGATGCGGACGGGTATGTGCTCGTAGAGGCACTGCCCATGGGCAGTTATATCGCTACGGAGACCGTGGCGCCTGAGGGATATGCACAGACCACGGCGGACTTCACGTTCCAGGTCACTGAGCAGAACGATGAGAATAACCCGGTCGGCGTTGTGATTCCCAACAGCAGGGCCAAGGTGGATGTGGAATTTGAAAAGTATGATTCCACTACCGACAGAGGCTTGGCCGGAGCTGCTTTTTCCGTATATGACGTATTGACGAATAAACAGGTAGCCGCCGTTACGTCGGACGCCAATGGCAAATTAAAATTTCAGGTAGACCCGGGCGACTACTATATACAGGAGACCAATGCGCCGAACAACTACGAGCTGAACACGAAGAAATATCAGTTCCATGCAGCCGCTGACGGCACAATAACCAACGAACAGGGCGATAAGATAGAAAACCTGCGAATCCCCAACGCTCCGGGCAGCTACTCCGTTACACTGCGGAAATACGATTCAAAAACAAACGAGCCGCTGGCGGGCGCCGTTATAACGGTATACAATTCCATCGGCAGGGATGTGTTCAGCGGCACGACGGATGCGGACGGCAACCTCAGGGTTCCGACGCTTTCGCCGGGCAGATACAGCTACAAGGAGGTGGAAGCTCCCAGCGGGTATTCGTTGAATCAGGAGATATTCTCCTTTACTCTAAAGAGTGATGGAACCACGGAAGGCGTCTTAAAGATGCCAAACACACCCAATAGCGGCAGCTTCGGCGGCGATGGCGACGGTGGAGAAATAGACCTTAACCAGGGGAATATCAGCGTAACCATTACCAAGACGGATTCGACCACCACCGCATCCGTGCCCGGCGCAAAAGTAGCCATATACGATGCGGGTGGGAACCTCGTGTTTGAAGGCATCACCGGCTCTGACGGGAAGATAACGTCTACACCGCTCAAGCCCGGCAAATACACATTTAAGGAGACGCTGGCCCCCGATGGGTATAAGCTGAACACAAACGCCTTCGAGTTCATCATTAACGGCGACAAGACCGTAACGGGTACAACGGCATTTACCAACGAACGCCAGTCGCATGTGGTTCGCATAACCAAGACCGACCTGACTACGGCGGCGCCGGTGCCCGGCGCGAAGGTGGCCATATACGACAGCACCGGCAAAAAGGTGTACGAGGACGTGACCGACTCGAACGGCGTTCTCACCTCCACTTCTCTTGCACCGGGCAGGTATACCTTCAAGGAGACGCTGGCTCCTGCAGGATATGTGCTGAATACCAATTCCTTCGAGTTCACCGTCAATCAGGACGGGACCGTAACGGGTACAACGGCATTTACCAATGTGCGGAAGGCGGCTTACCTGACCAAGTATGGCGAGAACAACTCGGTATTGGCAGGCTGCAAGGTGGATATAACGGGTGCAAACGGCAATAAGGTCATGAGCGCCGTCAGCGACAGCAACGGCAGGATAAACATATCATCGCTGCCTGCCGGCACATATCATTATCGCGAAGTCGCGGCGCCGGAAAAATATGCACTGAATCCCAAGACCTACTCCTTTACCATAAAGGAGGATGGGAGCATAACCGGCGATGTGTCTTTCACCGATGAGATGACGGTGGTTTCTCTCAAAAAGGTTGACGGTTCAAACAACCCCCTTGCTGGGGCTACCATAGGACTGTACGCTGCCGGGGACGGGAAGCTCCTGCAATCCGTGATAACGGACAGCACTGGGCTCGTAATGTTCAAGGGCCTCACCCCGGGCAAGTATTATTTCAAAGAGCTAAAAGCTCCCAGCGGATATGCGCTGTCCAATGACGTTATCCCGTTCGAGATGACGTCTTACTGGGACAATGCATCCGCCCCGTACACCATGCGCAATACGAAAATCGTGCAGACCGGTGGCGACGACATGCCCATAGCGGCAATGGCAGCCGCAGTCATAGCGATTTCGCTTGGAGTATACGGCGTTATTGCTCTGCGGCGCAGGCTCAAGGGCGAAGACAGCTAAACAGGACAAGGAGGACCACGTTCTTTTCGGATTAGGGGAGAGCGTGGTTCTTTTTTATTACCTAACGTATGATACATATAATATACATTTTTGCCGGCGCCTGTTGACGCAGGTCTTCTCTCGGCGTATAATGTACTTGTTGAATGCGTGCAAGTTTAAAAAACATAGTGTATGATGTTATATATAAGATACGTTATATAACGCGATAAAACGCACACGGTGGAACGGGATTGAAAAAATGCACCGGAGAAAAGGTCAAAGACGGCGCAAGCTGCGACCATTTAAAAATATTGGAACGCAGCTATAGTTGCCCGGTTGCATAACACGAAACACGAAAGGAGGGCAGCTGCTCCTCCCCGAAGTTAAACCAGGGGGTATCCGCAGCGAAATTTCGATGAAATTCAGCCTCAGCAAAATAAGAGAAGAGTTCTTACGACTGGATAAAATCACGGCGCTGGATACACGTATAATCAGCCTCCGCATGTCCGGCACTTTGATAAACAGCATGGACAGGATTCAATACAAGGAAATCCCTATAGACGGGGGCGTTAAATACTTCCCGAGGGCTATATCGTTCCAGAGCACATTACTGGAGGCAGACGAAGAGATTTTTTATCTGACGGTTGACGGCGCATATGCAACTGTCATGGCTGTGATTAAGGATGGCGCGAAGCATGAATATGGAGACGAGGCATGGAATTGGGCATGGGGTGTTTTACGGGACAAAAACGCCATACACAAAGCGTGCAGCGGCCCGGGGAGAAGCTCGGCCGTGCCGCACTCGGCAACGCCAAAGTCTCTGCCGATAGACGCGGAGTTGAACATTGCGGTCGCGTGGATGGGCGCCGACAAAAATAAGCCGCCGCTGGTTGCGACCGCTGTTGAAATCATAGCGGGGCCGGCGCGTATTGATTTCTGCCGCCTCGTGCAAACCGCATGGGTCGCAGACGCCGCATTTGCCGCGATATTAGACGGTCTGAATCACCCGTCTCTTGAAGGGAAGAAGCACATCATGGTGGGCAGCTCCCGGCGGCGGGTGTATGAGCTGTTGTGCGGCAGCAGGAGGCCGGACAACAAATACGAAAGCGAAGCAATAGGCTCGATTGCGCAGCTGTGCAGAGAGAGGGGCTTTATCCTGAGCTATAACCATATCCCGCTGCTCAGGGCGCGCAGCCTTTCGCTTGCTGCGGCGAAGGAGTGTTATTCCGCGTTGATGGAGGCAAAGACTTCATCCGGCGAGGACTGCCTATGGTCCCCGGATTGGATTGAACCGCATATGGAAATGCCGCTGCCGCTCGTTCCGGTCGTGGGCGAAACCGTGGCGGAGTCCATAAGCAAGCTCAACACTGCGGAGAGCCGCACGCTGCGGATGCTCACAGAGCTCCGTCTTGGCGGCGCAGACGGGTTTTCAGGCATCGACAGGGAAGATTGCCTTGCTGTGATTGAAAAGCGCTTTGGAGCCAAAACAATGCGGTTTGCGGCTATGGCGTCGGAGTCGCTGTTTAATGACGACAGCGACGGCAAGTCGTATCTCAGGTGGGTAGCAAGGGGTTTGCTCCCGCCGATAGCTTTTGAAAAGGTCTGGGTGGACAGGCTGACGAACATGCACTTCAATCTGGAGCGGACGCGGCGCGGGTAAAGAAAAGAAAGGGGGGAGTTTCGAGCATGGTGTACAACGGCGACGCGCTTTCTGTATTGAAACAACTTGATAGCGAGAGTGTGCAATGCTGTATCACGTCTCCGCCCTATTTCAATCTCCGCGACTACGGTGTGGACGGCCAAATCGGATTAGAGGATACGCCGGAGGAGTTCATTGCGAAGTTGGCGGAGGTCTTCCACGAAGTGAAGCGTGTCTTGAAGCCGGATGGCACACTGTGGGTCAACATCGCCGACAGCTATGCCGGAAGCGGAAAAGGACGCAACGCGGTTGGCCGGCACTCGGACGCCGACAATAAGAATACGAAGCAGAGTAGCCACAAGGGGTCTGTCATGGGGAGACTGAAAAAGACCGTCACCAGTGAGGATGCCAAGCCTAAGGACTTGTTGGGAATCCCTTGGATGCTTGCCTTTGCGCTGAGAGCCGACGGGTGGTATCTGAGAAGCGACATAATTTGGGAAAAACCGAATGCAATGCCGGAAAGCGTAAAAGACCGCCCTACCCGCAGCCACGAGTATATATTCCTCCTCAGTAAGTCACGGACTTACTACTACGACTATGAGGTCGTTATGGAAGATGCCGTCGGCTACAATAACGCTGAGGTAGCGGGAAGCGAAGGTACACTTCGCCCCAATACAAGACGGCGCAGAGGCAACGCCAAGTCATTTCGTGGCGGCGGCGCCTATACCAACAACTGCAGTTTCAATAACAGCGCTGTGGTGGAACGAGAGACACACGGGAATGTCGAGAACAAGACCGGTAAAAGAAACCGCCGTGATGTCTGGAGCGTTGCAACACAGGGAACGCGGAAAGCGCACTTTGCGACTTTCCCTGAGAAGCTCATTGAGCCTTGTATCCTCGCAGGAACAAGGGCAGGAGATACGGTTCTCGACCCCTTTGCAGGAAGCGGGACAACTGGCATTGTGGCTTACCGCTATGGGCGGGAGTTCATCGGTATCGAACTGAATCGGGAATACGCCGATATCGCACGGAACCGCATTGGTCAAGAATCCGCCTCAAATTGACCACAGCGCATAACACGAAAGCAATCAAAGGCAGAGACTCCCGCCTATTGCGGCGCTAATGTGTGGGTCGCCACCATTGCCGCGCTAAGATTCCGAGGGATTTTCGGTCCCCAGAGGTCGTCTACTCTTAGACCCCTTAAGGCACCTTCCACGCACCTCGGAATCCCACTGCGTAAGCGGTGGGAGGAGTCAAGCCTTAGACATAACGGTCAATATACAGGAAAAAGAAGGAAGGAGGCTGGGGTAATGGGCGTTATCGACAACAAGGAGGGACCTCCTCACTATAGATTTACTCTGCAGTTTAAAGTCATGGATAAGGCGTCCGCAAGGGTAGGAATGCTTCTCGATGCTTGCGGGCGGTACGAAAAAAGCAGTATTGTCGTCAGTGCGGTAAACGAGTATCTGGACCGGCACCCGGAGGTGGAAAAGACGTATGAAAAAAACATCAAACGTAAAAAGGCACAGCGAGAAAGCGCAGAATAATGGCCTGCACAGCGGGGCCGTGATGGTATTAAGAGGGTTCAAAGGCGTATATGAGAAGTTTGTATTGGACCGCGTGACTTTCGGAGGCATGTATCCGCTTCTCCCACAGCCAACGGAGCGTAAACAGAGGTGTAATATCAGGGACGACGGCGAGGTCTGGATTGAATATTGTCTCGTTGACGATTACGATACTCTGTTCCAGTTTATGAGCCCCGAAAAATATAAGGGAAAACCTGTAATAGTGGCGGCAGAGCTGTGTGACGCCGCAGGCATGGCTGCAGTCGTAAGGCTCTTTATGGAAAAGATGTGCAACGCCGGCGGTAATTGAAAAACGGCAGCAAGCACTCAAGGCTATCGGAACGCGGCCGGGGTATCTGGTTGAATAACACGAAGGGAGGTCTGCTGCTCAGCCCATAGTTAAAGCAAGGGGTATCCGCAGCGAAATTTCGATGATGATTAAGCACACTCGTGTCATATTGGCAATCATGTTGGTCTGTATGGTCATGGCGGTCGCCATAGCATCTGCAGGATGTGTATCGAAATTCAAGGAAAAGCTTCAAACGGTACAGAACGCCAAAGACCTGGAAGAATCGACTTTAAATATAGGGGACCCTGACGGGAATGGTTCCGGTGGGCATTTATCCGAGACGCCTGATGGGAGTAAATTCCCGTTCCTGGGTATTGAGGGCGACAGCTTTAATGCATCTGCGCGGGAATTCTGCAAGGCCATAAACATGGTGATGCCAGAAAACCCGTTCGGTGAAGAAAGCATTTACATGCAATGCATACGCTATACCAATGAGCAGGGAATAATGCTGGGACTTCAGCCGGAAGAATCGGGCTCAAACATTCAGGTGGTAATGCTTTCCTGCCGCGCCGGAGACGGCGAGGCTGCTAACAGCCTCATTCGGTTGTCGGGATTGCTGTTCCGGATATGCAACCGGAACAGCACCGATGTTCAGGCAGCGGAATATCTGTCTGCTATGAGTCTGGCCCCGTATCAACAGAGCGCCGTCAAAGAAGGCGTATGCAAGCAGTCCAAGACCATGACGTACAACGTGGGCGTTTATGACGGCTATCTGTATACTGCTATCTCCAGCATGCCGGCGTCAGGAGTAAAAATACAAGTGGACCGGCTTTTGCAAAGGGAGAGTGATATTGCCAACCAGACCGAGCCTGCTCCGACGCCTGAACCAAGTCCGGAGGTGGCAGGGGTGGCGCACATGACCTACAACGGCATGGACGTGACTCTGGTTTCGGCAAAGGGAAACAGAACGGATGACGGACATGAGTATGTGTCGTTTGTTTTCCACGTAAAGAACACCACAGCAAGCAGGCTGAGTTTTGACGAGGCGTGTTATTACGAGGCCATTCAGAACGGAGTGCTCATGGTTCGTTTTGATGCGGATGAAAGGGATAGAAACGCGACGTCGGCCCAGTTGGAACCGGGCGAGGAAAAGACTTTCAACATCGGGTACTCCTCTGCAGGGTATGCGGGCATAACTTTTGCGATGAAGGAGCTGTTTGGCGCCGACGATACTGTCGTTACTATAACATTCTAAAGCGTATAAGGAGGACGGACATGCGAAAATCTGTAAAGTTTAAAAAATGGAAAGAAATGACGGACGAGGAAAAGCAGACAAACTTATTCCCCTATACCATAATTGCGGGGGTGGTTTTGATAGCTTTTACCGTGCTGCTCGTGATTCTGTCCTGTTGACACTCCTCACGGCTAAAGCCTGGGGATTCTCGGTTCAACCACCACCGCCTGCATCTGCGAGGTCTTACACGGTGTCCCCGAGCGTATAGGTTCGGGCGTGTCCCGCCCT